>Ga0209383_1000453_pt1 | contig 29393 bp, 31 predicted proteins | sample CoawatmetaG02DNA_FD_187510 | JGI IMG/M metagenome (GOLD analysis project Ga0209383, IMG submission 187510) | Marine microbial communities from the West Antarctic Peninsula - Coastal water metaG029-DNA (SPAdes) (version 2) | ecosystem: Environmental > Aquatic > Marine > Coastal ... | reverse complement strand
GAAATTCAAGTTTAGTAAAAAGATTAATTAATGATTGTGAAAAAAACATCCTACAGCTTGAAAAAGACAAAGCTAGAATTGAAAAGAAAATGAATGACCCGACTTTTTATAGTGGTGAAAATATTAATATTGCTAAAAAAGCCTCAAAAAGACACGCAGAGCTTATTCTTGGTATTGAAAATGAAGAGAAAACTTGGTCTTCTTTGCTCGTTGAAATTGAAGATGATTGACATTTATTTACTTAAAGCATAAATATTACTTGTTCTAGGTAGAGTGGGGAGTCTGGATCTTAATATCCACCTTTCACTTCTCTTTATGAATTTTCAACGATCTACTTAGAGCACTTTTTTTTAAGGATAAACTATGAGTTACGCTACATTTGCAGGCGGTTGTTTTTGGGGAGTAGAGCATTTCTTTGCAGCAATGACTGGTGTTACTGCTGTTGTATCAGGTTATAGTGGTGGTCATACCGAAAATCCAACTTACGAAGATGTTTTAACTGGTACATCCGGACACATTGAAGTTGTTCAAATAGAGTATGATGCTAATAAAGTTTCGTATGATGAGCTATTAGATATGTTTTTTAAGATTCATGATCCCACCACAATAGATCGTCAAGGACCAGATGTGGGTGAGCAGTACAAATCAGTAATTTTCTATTCTGATGAAATTGAGATGAATTCGGCTCAAGAAAAAATTAAAAAAATAGATACTGGTAATTTTTTTAAAGATCCAATTGTCACTGAATTAAGAAAAGCAGTAACTTTTTATAAAGCAGAAGAGTACCACCAAGACTTTATCGAAAAAACTGGTAGAATGTGCTATCACCAAATGTACGTTAACCAAAATCAGACATTATTTAATTCTGATTTCTAATTATCTTATTTTGTATTAAGCTAATGTTGCCTAACTTTGTTTTAAGTATTTTGGTACTCATTATACTTATTTTGCAAATAGAGTTAGGCGCTAAAACCCCCTAAACCCATACTTTAGCCACTTTAAAATAACTCTGTAATTTATTAGAAAATAGTCTATTTTCCCAATTCTAACAGTTTGCGGATATGGTGGAATTGGTAGACACGCAGGTTTTAGGTACCTGTGCTTCCTAAATTTAAAATAGACTCATTTCAGACACTTATAGGGTCTTTTTAATAGAGTTTTGCTCTTTGGCGACACTATGGCGAGACTTTATATCAATAATAAATAATGAAATTATTAGATAAATAGTTAAGATTAATTAATGAATAAACCACTGTCTTTATTAATTGTTGGCATCATTTTAGCAATTACAAACACCTCTTTTGCTGCTGAACTTTACCCAGGACAAGTGGTATCCGGTGAAATTGGTAAATTTGGATTACAAACTTTAATAAACCTTCCAGAAGGTGATTGGACTGTCGCAGGCATAGCAAAAAAAAATGGTGGAGTAAGGCCAGTTGATTTAATTTTACTGCAGCATTCAGAAAATAAAATTAAAGCTTATCTTCATATTAGATATGTAAGATCTACAGGTAAAACACAAGGTTATGATCCAGCTGCTGGTTGGGTTCCCGCGGAACATAATGAAAATAATATTTGTGACGATTACTCTGATCAAAAATCAAATTATCACAATGAAATGATTGAAAAAAGACGTCAAAATTTAATACAAGAAGGATCTTGTGTGGCTGTTTATGTATTAAATGATATTGGCAATGCTATGGACTTAGCTATGGAAAATTCTAATCATGAAGCATTTGAAATGTTAAACAGTTACGTAAAAAGAAATAATCTTAGTTATCCTAATGCGCTTTTATCTATAGATCATGCATATTTTACTGAAAAAAATTTAGTACAAATATACTTTGGCGTAAATCCAGAATTTAAAGGAATAGAGTCTAGATCTGAGATATATTTTAAGGATAGTGATTGGCACAAATATCAAATTGATAAACATTCAGAAAAAAATTTATTTATGAGTGAAGCAATTTTTATTGGAAAAGATGTACTAAGAAGTAATCTAAAAAGATTTCAAAGAGGAAAATCTCTAGATTTTTATCAGTATAATAATTTATATTAAAAAATAGAGGAAACATAATGATGAGAGTTACACAAATATTTATTCTGTTAATTCTTTTAATTTTTGGTTCAGCTAACGCTGCTGAAAAAATAAAGCACCCTGGACAAGATGTTTCAGGTTCAATTAAATTAAATTATATGTCTAAAATAGAATTACCCCCAGGTTTATGGAAGGTAGCTGCTATCAAAAAAACAATGGGTGGTGGCAAATGGGTAGACGTAAGCTTAATACAAGAAGTTGAAAATAAGATTAAAGCCTGGCTGACAATATCTTATCCCACTAATACAAATGGAAATGGATGGTATAAGGGTGATAATAATGTTTGTGATGACCATGATAGACAACAATCAAACTACCATGAGAAAAAAATAAAAACTAATGCTGGTTATATAGATTCAGGGCACTGTTCTTTAGTTTGGGTTTCAAACTGGTTAGATGAATCCACATGGGACTATTGGGATATAGCTGAATTAACACATGATTATATACGAGAGAATAATTTTAGTTACCCTTCCGCCTTAGTTATCCTTGAAAGTGCTTGGTACAGTAAAGAAAATTATATTAGTATAGCTTATGCTTACAATCCTGAGTTCAGTATGATTACAACTAGTCCATATAAAGACTTTGATAAAAGTCAGTGGTTTAAGCATAATATTGATAGTCACCCAGATAAAAAATCTTTCGTAGATAAAGCGATCTCAATACAAAAAAAAACAATTATATCTAGCTACAAGGCTTTCGGTAAGCGTAAACCTATTGACTTAACTCTTTATGATTTTTAATCAATTCTGGCGACACTGAGGCGACACTCCATATCAAAAAACCCCCTAAACCCATACTTTAGCCACTTTAAAATAACTCTGTAATTTATTAGAAAATAGTCTATTTTCCCAATTCTAACAGTTTGCGGATATGGTGGAATTGGTAGACACGCAGGTTTTAGGTACCTGTGCTTTACGGCGTGAAGGTTCGAGTCCTTTTATCCGCACCAAAATAAAGATTGAGAGAATATGGATTATAAAGAAACAGTAAATAAAGGCTTAAAAAGAAGTTATGAAGTAAGCATTCCTTCAGCCGATGTTGAATCACAAGTTAATAATAAAATTCTAGAAATTCAAAAAACGATAAAAATGGATGGATTTCGTCCAGGTAAAGTTCCCACTGATTTAATAAAAAAACAACATGGTGAACAAGCTCATTCTGAAGTTTTAAATGATATTATTAATAAAAATGTTTCTGAATTAGTTACTGAAAAAAAACTAAGACCTGTCGCTCAACCACAAGTAAATTTAAAGGATGAAAAAGATAAAACTAAAACAGTGTTTACTATTGATATTGAAATCTTTCCTGAAATTAAATTGGTTGATTTTGAAAAAACAACTATAGAAAATTACACTGTTAAATTAGAAAAAGCTGAAACACAAAAAAGAATTGATTTGATTGCTAAAAATCAAAAGTCTTATCAAAAACAAGAAGACAGTTATAAAGCTAAAGATGGCGATTCAGTAATACTTGATTACGAAGGCACAATTGATGGTAAAAATTTTGATGGCGGTAAAGCTGAAGAACAATCTATTGTAATTGGTGCAGGACAATATCTTCCAGATCTTGAAAAAGGTTTAATTGGACTTAAAGCTGGAGATGAAAAAAGTATAAAGGTGAAATTTCCTGAAACTTATCACGCTAAAGAAATGCAAAATGCAGACGCAGTATTTGAATGCAAAATAAAAGCAGTAAGTTCAGAAAAAGAGACTAAGATAGATGATGCTTTTGCTAAATCAATGGGGGCTACTGATCTAAAAGACCTTCAAGGTAAGGTTGAGGGCCAGATGAAAAGTGAATATGAAAAACTTTCTAAAGACATGTCTAAAAAAGAGTTGTTTGATATTCTCGATAAAGAACATTCTTTTGAATTGCCTGAAGGTTTAGTCGCTTCTGAATTTAAAAACTTAAAAGAAGGGTATTTACACGATAAAAACCCTACATCTGATCAGCACAAAAAAGATATTGAAAAACATGAAATTTCCAAAGAAATGGAAAAAGATTTTCAAGAACAGGCTGATAATAGAATTAAACTTGGTATTATCTTGAATGAGATTGGACAAGTTAATAAAATTCAAGTTTCACAAGAGGAAATGCAACAAGCTTTATATCAGTATGCGGGCAATTTTCCTGGTCAAGAACAAGAAGTAGTTGAATACTTCAAGAAAAACCCAGATGCTGGAATGCAAATTCAAGCTCCATTATACGAGAATAAAGTTGTAGACTTTATACTGAGCAAAGTTAAATTGAAGAATAATGAACTTGATCTTGATTCATTTATAAAGGTGTACAATGGATTGAATAATCCAGAACCTGAAGTAAAAAAGAAAGTAGCTAAAAAGAAAGCTGTTAATAAAGAAGTTAAAAAAACTGAAACAAAAAAGAAAGCTGTAAAGGCTAAAAAATAACATGACAAATAATAAAACTATTAATCAGTTGGTACCAATGGTCGTTGAGCAAACGGGCAAGGGTGAACGCGCTTTTGATATTTACTCAAGACTTTTAAAAGAACGTATTATTTTTTTAGTTGGTCCAGTTGATGAAATGATGTCTTCATTGGTTTGTGCGCAGCTGTTGTTTTTAGAATCTGAAGATCCAGAAAAAGAAATATCACTATATATTAACTCTCCAGGTGGCGTTGTAAGTGATGGCTTAGCAATTTATGACACAATGCAATTCATTCAATGTCCAGTATCTACTCTCTGTTTTGGACAAGCAGCATCAATGGGCTCATTCTTATTGGCAGCTGGTGATAAAGGTAAAAGATATTCATTACCTAATTCAAGAATTATGGTGCACCAACCTTCTGCTGGTTTTAGAGGGCAGGCAACTGACATAGAAATTCATGCAAAAGAAGTTTTATCATTAAAGAAGCGACTTAATGAACTTTACTCATTTCACACCGGTAAAGAGGTTCAAGCCATTGAAACAGCTCTAGAGCGAGATAATTTTATGTCTGCTGAAGATGCTAAGAAGTTTGGTATTATTGATGAAATTCAAACTAAAAGAGCCCCTCAAACTGATACAAAGCCTGAATAAATTCAGTTAATTTACTGTTTATAAACAATTTTTCCAGAAGCTGTAATGTAATTTTGTTGAAAAACGCATATTTAAATGCATATTCTATGTAATTAAATGATTCGTTATTTTAGTTAAATATGAGTGATAGTACAAAAGATAAAACCAAGAACACTTTATACTGTTCGTTTTGTGGTAAAAGCCAACACGAAGTAAAGAAGCTTATTGCCGGTCCAACTGTTTTCATTTGTGATGAATGTGTTGAATTATGCAATGACATTATTGTTGAAGAAAATAAAGAAGCAAATAATAAAAAAAATGTTTCTGGAAAAATTCCAACACCAAGAGAAATTTGTGACACCTTAGATGATTATGTGATTGGTCAAGCAAAGGCTAAACAAAATCTATCTGTAGCAGTACATAATCACTACAAAAGAATTGAACATTCAAATGTAAAATCAGATATCGAACTATCTAAGTCGAATATATTATTAATTGGCCCAACTGGGTGTGGTAAAACTTTATTAGCACAAACTTTAGCAAGAACACTCGATGTACCATTTACTATGGCTGATGCAACTACATTAACTGAAGCGGGTTACGTTGGAGAAGATGTAGAAAATATTATTTTAAAATTATTACAAGCTGCTGATTACAATGTTGAGAAAGCACAGCGTGGAATTGTCTATATTGATGAAATCGATAAAGTTAGTAGAAAATCTGAGAACCCGTCGATTACAAGAGATGTATCGGGTGAAGGTGTTCAACAAGCATTATTAAAGATTATGGAAGGCACTGTTGCCAGTGTGCCACCTCAAGGCGGTAGAAAACACCCCCAACAAGAATTCTTGCAAGTGGATACAACTAATATCTTATTTATTTGTGGCGGTGCTTTTGCTGGCTTAGATAAAATGATTATGCAAAGATCAAAAGGTGGCGGCATGGGATTTCAAGCCAATGTAGCTTCCGTTAATGAAAAGAGCATAGGCGAAGCTCTTAATGATTTAGAGCCAGAAGATTTGTTGCGTTACGGTCTAATACCTGAATTTGTAGGCAGACTACCAATTGTTGCAACCTTAAATGATCTTGATGAAGATGCTTTAATGACTATTTTACAAGAGCCTAAGAACGCCTTAGTGAAACAATATCAAACTCTATTCAATATGGAGAATGTAAAACTGATTTTTTCTAAAGATGCCTTAGGAGTTGTTGCAAAGAAAGCGATCGAACGTAAAACGGGTGCCAGAGGCTTAAGATCAATTTTAGAAAATATTCTTCTTGATACAATGTTTGAATTACCATCATTAGATGGTGTTGAGGAAGTTGTAATTAATGCTGAAGTTGCCGAAGGACGCGCAAGGCCTCTTTATATATATTCAGAAAATAACAAAAAAACCTCCGAAAGTAGCGCTTAATTTATTTTTAACGTAGCTTCTTGAAATATTACTTTTTATTCACATCTATATAGAGCGTAACGATATTTTGACTTTACTAAAATCGTTACTAATTAATAGTTAGTATTTAGATATGGATAATAAAATAGATTCTCAAACACTCCCAGTTTTGCCACTTAGAGATATAGTGGTGTTTCCTCATATGGTTGTACCTTTGTTTGTTGGCAGGGAAAAATCTGTAAAAGCGCTTGAAGAAGTTATGGGTAAAGATAAGAAGATCATGCTTATTACCCAGAAAAATGCTTCAACTGATGATCCTAAGAAAGATGATCTATTTGAATTAGGAACTATTGCTAATGTATTACAATTATTAAAATTACCTGACGGAACTGTAAAAGTTCTGGTTGAGGGGATTAGTCGTGCATCTATTAACCAGTACACTGATAATGTTGAATTTTTAATTGCTGAAGTTGATACTATTGAAGAAGACATAGATTCAAGTGATGTTGCAATTAGAGGTCTTGCTAAATCTCTCACTGATCAATTTGATCAATACGTAAAACTAAACAAAAAGATTCCACCTGAAGTTGTTGGTTCAATTAATGAAATTGAAGATACTGGTAAGCTATGTGACACTGTCGCATCACATTTAGCTGTTAAACTATCTGAAAAACAAGAAATTTTAGAATCTATCGATATTAACGAACGCTTTAATAAAATTGTCAGCTTAATTCAACTTGAATTAGATGTATTACAGGTTGAAAAGAAAATTCGCGGTCGCGTTAAGACACAAATGGAAAAAACTCAACGTGAATATTATCTAAACGAGCAAATGAAGGCTATTCAAAAAGAATTGGGTGAAACTGAAGATGGTAAAGATGATGTTGAGGAATATGAAGAAAAAATTGATAAAGCTAAATTAAGTAAAGAAGCACGTGAAAAGTGCAATGCGGAATTAAAAAAATTAAAAACTATGAGCCCAATGTCGGCTGAATCTAGTGTAATTAGAAATTACTTAGACTGGGTACTATCTTTACCTTGGGGCAAGAAAACTAAGGTTAAAAAAGATATTAATTTTGCACAAAAAGTACTTGATGAAGACCATTATGGCTTAGAAAAAGTGAAAGAACGTATTTTAGAATATTTAGCAGTTCAATCACGTATCAATAAAATTAAAGGACCGATCTTATGTTTGGTCGGCGCACCCGGAGTAGGTAAAACCTCTTTAGGTAAGTCTATTGCACGTGCTACAGGTAGAAAATTTGTTCGTATGTCATTAGGTGGTATGCGAGATGAAGCAGAAATTAGAGGTCATCGAAGAACCTACATTGGTTCAATGCCTGGTAAAGTTCTACAGATGGTTAAAAAAGCCGGTTCATCTAATGCATTATTTTTATTAGATGAGATTGATAAGTTGGGTAACGATTATCGTGGAGATCCATCTTCCGCTTTATTAGAAGTATTAGATCCAGAGCAAAATAATACCTTTAATGACCATTACTTGGAAGTTGATTACGATCTTTCGGATATGATGTTTTTAACAACAGCTAATTCATTAAGAATGCCTCCTGCATTACTAGATCGAATGGAAATTATTCGTATCGCTGGTTATACCGAAGATGAAAAACTTCAAATTGCAAAACAGCATCTTGTAACTGAAATTGAAAAAAAACATGGCCTTAAAAAAGGTGAGTTAACAATTGAAGATTCAGCGATTACTGGTTTAATTAGACATTATACGCGAGAAGCGGGTGTTAGAAGCTTAGAAAGAGAGCTATCAAATTTAGCTCGTAAAACTATTAAAAAAATTGTTGCTGGTGAAAGTACCGCTGAAACTATCAGTGGTGATAATCTTTCTGACTTTGCGGGCATAAAAAAATACAAATATGGTGAAATTGATACCGATGATCAAGTTGGTATTGTTACTGGTCTTGCGTGGACTGAAGTTGGCGGCGAGATTTTACAAATTGAATCAGTGATTATGCCTGGTAAGGGTAAAATGACGATTACTGGTCAACTTGGTGATGTTATGAAGGAGTCAATTCATACGGCTCAATCTTATGTGCGCTCACGTGCAATTGAATTTGGCATTAAACCAACAATATTCAGTCAACGAGATATTCATATTCATGTACCTGAAGGGGCTATTCCAAAAGATGGTCCATCTGCTGGATTAGGAATGGTTACATCGATAGTTTCCGTGCTAACTGGAATTCCAGTTCGTAAAGATATTGCTATGACTGGTGAGGTTACCTTACGTGGTAAGGCTCTACCAATTGGTGGCTTGAAAGAAAAATTACTAGCTGCATTACGTGCTGGAACTAAAACGGTACTTATTCCAAAAGAAAATGAAAAGGATCTTGCGGAAATTCCTGATAATGTAAAAGAAGGTTTAGAACTTATTTCAGTTGATAATGTTGATGATGTCTTAAAAGTGGCCCTAACTAAGCCTTTAATACCAATAGAATGGGATGAAGCGGCAGAGTTAAATGAGAAAAAAGCCCACAAAGATAGTGATACTACTGAAGATCAAGACATTGCTGTAACTCATTGAATTTAATAGCTATTTATATTCATAAATTTCTATATCTCTTAATTTTACTAGTTTTCCTTACTTTTTTACGTTGACTATAGGTTTCAGATCAGATCCTATAGAAATATTACGAATCATTAATCCAAAGAAGGGGATTTATTATGAATAAACAAGATCTAATTGGAAAAGTAGCTGAAATCACTGGTATGGCAAAAGGTGACTCAGAAAAAGCTGTAAACGCTGTTTTTGACCAAATTACAGAGCAGCTTAAGGCTCGCAGTGAAGTAAGACTAGTAGGTTTCGGTACGTTTAAGACATCTGTTAGAAAAGCTTCACAAGGAAGAAACCCAAGAACAAATGAAGTTATTCAAATACCTCAGTCGACAAGACCTAAGTTTACTGCTGGTAAGGGACTTAAAGAAGCTGTCAACCACGGCGGTTAATTTAAGATAAAAATTTTTTTTTAATCCGGCTAGGTTTTGCCTAGTCGGATTTTTTTATTAAAGACTAGGAATTAATTTTAAACATATATATATTCCAATTTCCAGGGCGATTAGCTCAGCTGGAAGAGCGTCACGTTTACACCGTGAATGTCGGCAGTTCGAACCTGTCATCGCCCACCATTTCAACCCACGAAATGGAAGATCAATAATTGAAGCAATTCAATTAAATATTAGTGGGGGTGTAGCTCAGCTGGTTAGAGCGCCTGCCTGTCACGCAGGAGGTCGCGGGTTCGAGTCCCGTCACTCCCGCCACATCTAAAATTTGTATTATTTTTATTTTTACAGTATCTTTATTTATGAAAAAAATAATACTTATCTCAGTTATATCTTTATTTACATATACATCTTTATTTGCGGCTATTACGACACGTGATGATATTAATTATTTACAAGATGAAAGTGATCATAACATAACCCAAAGATCTCATATTGTTTTCTTACAAGATGAAAGTGATTACAATATAACCCAAAGATCACATATTGCTTATCTACAAGATCAAAGTGATTACAATATAACTCAAAGATCACATATAAGAGAATATCAACACCTCTCAAAAAGTCAGTCTTTTTGGAACTGGCTTATCTTTGGATAAAATGATTATATCAATTTAGTATTTTTTAAGCATAATATTATAATGCGAATTATACTCACCATTTTCTTATTACTTATGAGTGTTAGCCATGTGTTTGCTAGCAATACTATACCAGGACCCCGTGATTGTTTTTGGGCAAGAGGTCCATTTAGTGCAGATCCATATATAAATGTAGCTTATCCAGATGCAAATGTTTATTACTGGGCTGCTGCATTTACTACGCCTGAAGGATCTACACTTGAGATTAAAGGTGACTATCCTTACTCACGTTATATGTCATTTTTTAGCTATGATGAAAATGGAAGACCTGTTGAATCGTTGACTGATTATCAAATAAAATCTGATTCAATCAATCCTTTTATTGCCGGCAACCAAAGATCTAACTCCTATCGTGATTATAGTATTGATGTACTTAACGCTAAGTCTTCTGCAACTAAAATAATTGATGAACAAAATAAAATTTCTGATAACAGCACATTATATACACCACACTATAAAAAAAATCAGCAACTTATTGTTTATAGAATTTATTTACCAAATAAGAATACCGACCTAACAGGAGGAGTAAAACTTCCTCAACCAGTTTTGACTTTAGCCGATGGAACAATATTGACAGGCAATGAAACTTGTAACAACCTTAACGCAAGTCAACCTCTACAGGTTTCTCTTGATTCCCTGGGAATTCCTCCAGATGAATATGTTAAACTAATTAATCAACCTGAAAAACCTGATACGTGGCCTTCGCACAATCCTACTCAATGGTTTATTCAACTTGATCGTAAAAGTCTAATTGGAATGTATACAGGTGATATTGATCCAAATGCACCTCGCAGTGAAGGAGGGTTCTATCCTAATTTAGATAATGACTACATAAGAGCTATAATTAATAGAAAACATGGCAAGGTTCTTATTGTAAGAGGTAAAGCGCCAACAACTCCTAAAACATACAATGGAGAAAGTATTTCCAGTAAAACTGACTTACGTTATTGGTCGCTTTGTTCAAATCAAAGTTTTGTTAATACAAGAGTGAATGATTGTTTATTTGATGAGGAAATTCCAGTTAATAAAAATGGATTTTATACAATAGCTATTAGCAGAGCTGAGGATCGTCCACGTAACGCAACCAAAGAGTGTGGCATGGCTTGGCTACCTATGGCAGATGACGGTGATGGTATGTTTGATGAGGATATAACCATAATTCAATTTAGACACATGCTACCATCTGATGACTTTAAACATGCAATACAAAAAGTAATGATGCAAGATCAACTTGAGACAGTTATGGGTCCGTATATGCCAAAAGCAAAATACTTAATGCCAAACCAAGTTGAGACATTCTTTCCATGTCCAAATTAAAGAATATGTTAGTAAAATAGTTGCAAGACCAGCATTAAAAAAGCAATTTAACTTAAATAGGTACTATTATTCGTGCTCGCCGTCTTTACCACGAAAAAACTTGTGATCGAAAACTTCAGGTTTTTTCTTAGCTGTTTGAAATACAAATGCAGTAATAAAAATGGCTGCAATTAATAGTACATGAGCTATAGCCGTATACTTAAAAAATCCAATGCTATTTACAATGTATATAGAAAATACAGCACTCCACATAAATGCTAAGATCTGCATCACTAAGTGACGCACTTCCATATTTTGTACATTACTAATTGGGTTATAGTCAGAATTCATAACTGAATCCCATATTTTCTTCATTGTATCCATGCTGTACTTATAGACTTTATAATTAATAAAGCTACGCCTATTTTTTTGAAACTTTTGTTATTCATTTTATAGATATATATGTGTTATTATAATTTTCAATATGGAGAATCAGTATGGCTAAAGGCATGGACAGTAAAAAAAATGAAAAAAAACAAGGCAAATCATTAAAAGAAAAAAGAGCTGCAAAAAAAGAAAAAAGAAATAAGTAAGCTTACTTATCCTAGGTTCAACGATAGTTAATGTTTGATATATATTTAAGTGCTTTTGCACTGTTCTTTGTTGTTATTGATCCTATTGGCACTGCACCTGTGTTTCTTGCTGTTACTAAAAAAAATACAGTTAAAGAAAAGGCACAAATTGCAATTGAGTGTATTGTCATATCTACAGTTATTTTAGTCTTTTTCTCATTGATAGGTAACTATATTTTTGGATATTTAAAAATTTCTTTTCCAGCACTTGGGATAGCAGGTGGAATTATTTTATTTCTTGTGGCACTAAAAATGCTTTTTGAAGATGCGGATACTGATGTTGATATAATATCTGAAAATACAGACAATCGAGTTTCAATTTTTCCATTAGCAGTACCTTTGTTAGCAGGCGCAGCCTCTATAACTTCTGTTATAGTTATTATGAACGACTTTAGAGAAGACGTATTTAATCAAGTAATAGTAATTGCCGCATTACTAACAGTGATGGTGATTACCTTTATAGTTTTTTACACTCTGGCAAAAACAGGTAAATTTATTAATGGAAATATTACAAATGTTATTTCAAGAGTAATGGCAGTAATTCTTTCTGGCTTATCAATTCAATTTATTATAAATGGAATTCAAGCTATTAAATTCTGATTATTTTTTGAACTTAAGTATTTTTATATAGGAGGTTAACTATGAAAATTTTAAAAATTCTTGAAGGGGCTGAGCTCATAATTGTTGATTTAGAAGTAATGCTCGGAGCAAAGAAACAAAATGCTCCAACATTATGTGTTCGATATGAAGGAAAAATTATTCCATTAAACACAGCTCACGATGGCAGACCAATTTTAATGAAGACTGAAAATGCTATACTTGAATAAACCCTTGTAGGCCTTATTTTTGACATTCAATATTTATGAGCAGAGTATGTGACTATGATTAAGTTACATAAAAAAATGATCGAATACTTTCAAGTAAAACTAAATCTCTCAAATTATAGTATGCTTTGGGTTGCTTTTTTTGAAGGTGTATTTGTTACTATGTTAATCGTATGGTGTGTTAATTATTAACTAGGGGTTTCCTGCGCGTGCATATTTCACTCTTGTTGTGTATATCCTACCCATCGGTTTAGATTTAGCAACTTCAGGAGTAGAGTCGTTGGCTGTAGATATATGTAATGTCTTACCTTTAGGGCCACCTAACATGCACGCATAGGCACGCTGTGGTGTACTTACTATATCTGTAACTAAGCCACCTTCTTCGATTCTAAATACTTCAAAAGTAGTAGGTGAAGCTACCCATATCCCCATAGCTTCATCAAGGCATATTCCATCGGGCACTCTAACAGCATAACCAGATTCTTTAGCTACTTGTTTTAGAAAGCGTTTAATTTTAGTAATATAAAATATCCAAGTCGGCATCATTTGTGCCCAAATTTTTCTGTTAGATAAAGTTTTATCAGAATTAATGTCAAATGATGTTAAGCGTCCAGCGTAAGTTTCACCAACAATTAATTTTTTTCCATCAGGCGTAATAACGGCACCATTGGGGAACTCTAATTTATCAGCTACAATTGAAGCTACACCATCGGGTGCTACATGAATTAGGCATGTTGGTACTACATCAATATTATGTTTCGTGGTACCAAAGTTTCCAACATATGCGTGGCCATCTTTGTCAACAACCATGTCATTGCAAGTGTATTTAGTCAGGTGAGATAAATCGCTATGCAATGATAAAACTCCATCACTAAAACGCATAACTTTTTGATCATGCATCGAAACAATGAGCATGTCACCATTAGGTAGCCAACCAAGTCCTGATGGTTGATTTGGAATATCAACGACCTTTTCTAATGTTCCGGATTCGTCTAGACTGAATACAGCGTGTTGATAAAAATCAGAAAACCAAAACTTATTATTGTGCCATCTCGGGCCTTCCGAAAAATAAATATCTTCTACTAAAAGTTTTAGCGTTGTATGCATATATCCTCAGATTTATGTTACATTAACCTTCACTTAAATCAATTAAAGTGACAATATTAACCTATGCTTGAAAAATTTATTGATACCAATGGTATTAAAATACGCGCTCAAATTGAAGGGAGTGGGCCATTAGTTATTTTAGTTCATGGTTGCCCAGAAAGCTGGTATTCTTGGCGCAAGCAAATAGGCGTAATTGCCGATGCTGGATATACAGTTGTTGCCATAGATGTTCGTGGTTATGGTAAATCTGACAAACCTTACCCTGTAAGTGAATATAGTCTTAAAAAACTAGCTGACGATATTGTTGGAGTTATAGATTTTCTTGATTTTGAAACTGCAATTTTAATCGGAAGAGATTGGGGAGGCCCCATTGTTTGGCATACTGCTCTGCTGTATGAAGATAAAATAACTGCAGTTGCCGGTCTTTCTGTGCCATATTTTAGAAGGTTAGACGTCACGCCAATAGAATTATTTAAATTACTTTATAAAGATAGGTTTTTTTATCAAATTTATTTTCAAAATGAGGGTGTTGCAGAAAAAGAATTGGAAGCCGATATAAAAAAGTATCTTGAGGCAACCTACTTTAGTGCTGATTTTAGAGGAATGAGTGATATGAAAAATGGTGTATTTAGTTCAATTAATACCAAGACTCCCGAATCAACTCTCTTAGAAGGTGTTCATATTTATGAAAACTACCCAAACTGGATCTCCGAAGATGAGATGAATTACTTTGTTAAAGAGTTCGATAACAGTGGCTTAAGAGGTCCTTTAAATAGATATCGAAATTATGACCTTGATTTTAAAGAGATGGAACATCTAAAAGAAAGAAAAATTAGTCAGCCATCAGCTTTTTTAGCTGGAAAATTAGATCCCGTAAATTTTTTTGTTCTTCCTCAAGGATACAAAGATTCCAATGACTTAAGAGTGAATATTGAACCACAATATGAGAACCTTGTTGACGTTGCTTTAATTGATGGTGCTGGACATTGGGTACAGGAGGAAAAGCCTAATGAGGTTAATAAGTTTCTATTAAACTTTTTATCTAAATTAGAATAAAACCCATATACCCGACCATTTTAGTCTACTAAATTATTTAAAAAATAGAGTTTTCTTCTAAATTTTTGGGTATATATAGGTACTGTTAATGGATACTTTAAATATGGAGCACGCCCTCGGCGAATACCTACCAGTACTAATTTTTTTAATTCTTTCATTAGTAATTGGCTGCTTATTTGTATTTGTTAATTTCATTGTTGCACGGCATAACCCTGATGTAGTTAAAAATTCTGCCTACGAATGTGGTTTTGAACAATTTGGTGATGCTCGAATGAAATTTGATGTGCGATTTTACCTAGTAACTCTTTTATTTATAATTTTTGACCTTGAAGTTGTCTTTCTTTTCCCGTGGGCCATAACTTTTGGAAGCCTCGGACTACTTGGTTATCTCTCAATGATGTCTTTTTTAGGTGTTTTAACTATTGGCTTTATTTATGAGTGGAGAAAAGGAGCTTTAGAATGGCAATGAATCTTACAAAACCTGAAGTTGAACAATTTGAAAATTTAAAACAACAATATGCCAATAAAGGATTTGTTGTCACAAAAGTTGATGACTTAATAAATTGGGCAAGAACTGGATCTCTTCATTGGCTAACTTTTGGGTTAGCATGTTGTGCGGTAGAAATGATGCATGTTGGTACTCCAAGATATGATGTCGAACGATTTGGTGCTGCACCTAGAGCATCTCCAAGACATGCTGATGTATTAATTGTTGCTGGAACATTAACGAATAAAATGGCGCCGGCATTGCGTAAAGCATACGATCAAATGCCTGAACCTAGATACGTTATATCTATGGGTAGCTGCGCTAATGGTGGTGGTTATTATCATTATTCATATTCAGTTGTAAGAGGTTGTGATCGTATAGTTCCAATTGATATTTATGTACCAGGTTGCCCGCCAACAGCAGAGGCATTGCTTTATGGTATATTGCAGCTACAAAAAAGAATTAGACGTGAAGGCAACATAGTCAGATAAATATGTCAGCAAATCTAGAGACAGCCCTTGAGGTAATTAAAGAGTTAAGTAAAGTGCAATCATGTAAGATTGTATTTGATTTATTGGAAGTAGAAGTCGATAAAGATGATATTTTAGATGTTTTATCTGAATTAAAAGATGGTGATCATTACCAATTCAGACAGTTAACAGATATAGCGGGGGTAGATTATCCTAATAAATCTCCTCGTTTTGAAGTAGTTTATCATTTTCTTGATTTCAAACAAAATATTAGATTGAGGATTAAAACAAAAGTCTCAGAAGAAGAATCTGTCCCTTCAATAACAGCGATTTACCCTTGTGCCAACTGGTATGAACGCGAAGCTTTTGATATGTATGGAATTAACTTTACTGATCATCCAGACTTAAGAAGACTTTTGACCGACTATAATTTTGAAGGTCATCCTTTACGCAAAGACTTTCCTTTAACTGGCACTGTTGAGGTGCGCTATAGTGATATAGAAAAAAAAGTTATATATGAGCCAGTAAATCTCCAACAAGATTTCAGAAATTTTGATGTGCAAAGTCCCTGGGAAGGCACTAAGTATGAAAAACCTAATGAAATAAGTGAGGGTGATAATGAGCAATAAAACTATCACCGTAAATTTTGGACCTGTACATCCAGCAGCGCATGGAGTTTTAAGATTGTTATTAGATTTAGATGGTGAAGTAGTAGAGAGAGCAGATCCACATATTGGCTTATTGCATCGTGGTACAGAAAAATTAATTGAACATAAAACATATTTACAAGCCTTACCTTATTTTGATCGACTTGATTATGTTGCTCCAATGAACCAGGAACATGCTTTTGCCTTAGCAATTGAAAAATTAACTGGCGCAGAAGTTCCAAAAAGAGGTCAGTACATAAGAGTTTTATTTTCTGAGATCGGCAGGTTGCTAAGTCACCTTCTTAACGTCACAACATCAGCGATGGATGTTGGTGCAATGAGTCCTATTACCTGGGGTTTTGATGAGCGAGAAAAACTTTTAGATTTTTATGAGGAAGTTTCAGGGTCTAGATTTCATGCTGCTTATTTTAGAGCGGGTGGGGTTCATAAAGATTTACCAGATGGATTGTTACAAAAAATTTATGATTTTTGTATAAGTTTTCCAAAGGCCTTAGATGACATAGAGACAATGCTAACTGAAAATAGAATTTTCAAGCAACGTAATGTTGATATTGCAAACATTACAAAAGATGAAGCAATAGATAATGGATTTACTGGCTTTATTTTAAGAAGCACAGGTGTTCCTTGGGATCTAAGAAAATCTCAACCTTATGATTCATATGAAGATTTTAATTTTCAAATTCCAGTTGGTAAAAATGGTGATTGCTACGACAGATACCTATGTCAAATTGCCGAAATGCGAGAGAGTATTAAAATTATGCTTCAATGCATAGATAACATGCCAGAAGGTGAAGTAATAAATCATGATGCCAAAATAGCTGCACCAAAAAGAGCAGACATGAAAACCTCAATGGAAGCGATCATTCATCACTTTAAATTTTTTACAGAAGGTTTTCAGGTACCAGCGGGAGAAGTCTACACTGCAGTTGAGGCTCCTAAAGGAGAATTTGGTGTTTATTTAATATCTGATGGCACAAGTAAACCTTATAGATGTAAAATAAGAGCACCAGGATTTGCACACCTCGCAGCTTTTAATATGCTTACTAAAGGCCACTTGCTTGCAGATGTTCCTGCAATATTAGGATCTATAGCGATTGTATTTGGTGAGGTAGATAGATGAGTTTTGCCTTTAATGAAAAAAGTAACGAGTTAGCAAATATTGCATTGGCTAAATATCCTAATGATAGAAAACAAAGTGCTGTTATGCCTTTTTTAGACATAGCACAAAGGCAAAATGATAATTGGTTAAGTCAGGACTGTATTGAGTATGTAGCTAATCAATTGGAAATGCCATTTATTAAAGTTTGGGAAGTCGTTACTTTTTATACAATGTATAACACACAACCTGTTGGGAAAAACTTTGTTCAAGTCTGTACCACTACGCCATGTTGGTTAAGAGGTTCTGAGCATGTTGTAAGAGCGTGTAAAGAAATTATTTCAGAAAACCCAAAAAATGTATCTGCTGATAATTTATTTTCCTGGATGGAAGTAGAGTGTCTAGGTGCGTGCGTTAATGCTCCTATGATTCAAATTAACGATGATTTTTATGAGGATCTTAATTATGAAACAACTAAAAATATATTACTTTCCTTAATTGATGGTAAGCCGCTACAAGTCGGTTCTCAAATTGGAAGACAAGGTTCTAAAGGAGTGAGTGATGCTAAGTAATAAAGATAAAATATTTACAAATTTATATGGCCATGAATCCTTCGGTTTAAAGATGGCTTATGCGAGAGGTGATTGGGATAATACTAAAGCACTAATGAGTAAAGGTGCCGACTGGATTATCGACGAAGTAAAAAACTCACAACTTCGTGGTCGCGGTGGCGCAGGTTTTCCTACGGGATTAAAATGGTCTTTTATGCCAAGGGATCCTGAAAAAAATAATTATCTAATTGTTAATGCTGATGAGTCTGAGCCCGGAACTTGTAAAGATCGTGATATGATTAGAAATGATCCTCAAAAACTTATTGAAGGATGTCTACTCGGTAGTTTTGCGATGCAAGCACACAAATGTTATATTTATATTCGAGGCGAATATTACAATGAAAGTGTTGTTTTAGAAAAAGCAATAGCTGAAGCATATGAGGCAGGACTAATTGGAAAGAATGCATGTGGCTCTGGTTGGGACCTTGATATTTATGTACATAGAGGTGCGGGTGCTTATATCTGTGGTGAGGAAACCGCATTACTTGAAAGTTTAGAAGGAAAAAAAGGCCAACCAAGAATGAAACCTCCTTTTCCTGCAAATAAAGGACTTTATGGAAGTCCGACAACAGTAAATAATGTTGAAACTATTGCTGTTATCCCAACAATACTTAGAAGAGGTGCCAGTTGGTTTTCTTCATTTGGTAGAGAAAAAAATAAGGGTACTAAAGTTTTTTGTATTTCAGGGCATGTTAATAACCCATGTAACGTAGAAGAAGAGATGAGTATTCCACTTAAAGACTTGATAGAAAAACATGCAGGTGGAGTAATTGGTGGCTGGGATAACCTTAAAGCAATTATTCCAGGTGGTTCATCAGTTCCTATGTTACCCAAACATATTTGTGATGATGTGTTGATGGATTTTGATTCATTGTCTGCGGTTAAAAGTGGATTAGGAACTGCCGCAGTTATTGTAATGGACCAATCAACAGATTTAGTTAAAGCAATTGCAAGAATAGCATATTTTTATAAACATGAAAGCTGTGGCCAATGCACACCTTGTCGTGAAGGTACGGGATGGATGTGGCGAATTTTAGAAAAAATTGCTGTTGGGAATTCTTCTTCTGCTGAAATAGACAAACTTCTTGATGTTACAAAACAAATAGAAGGTCACACTATTTGTGCTTTGGGTGATGCTGCTGCTTGGCCGATCCAAGGTTTATTTAGACACTTTAGAGATGAAATAGAAGAACGACTTAAAAAAGGAAGTTTTGCTGCTTAATGAAAAAAATTAAAATTGATAACGCAGAAATTGAAGTTGAAGATCATTTAACAATTATGCAGGCGTGTGAAGAAGCGGGTAAAGAAATCCCACGTTTTTGTTATCACGACAAATTATCAGTCGCTGGCAATTGTCGAATGTGTTTAGTTGAAGTCGAGGGCGCTCCAAAACCAGTAGCTTCATGTGCAATGCCTGTCAACGAGGGAATGAGCATTAGAACAAACACTGAGAAAGTTAAAAAAGCTCGTGAAGGTGTAATGGAGTTTCTATTAATTAATCATCCGCTAGATTGTCCAGTATGTGACCAAGCAGGTGAATGTGATTTGCAAGATCAAACAGTAGCCTATGGATCAGGACGTTCTAGATTTGATGAGAATAAAAGATCGGTAAAAGAAAAACATATGGGTCCATTAATAAAAACTTATATGACAAGATGTATTCACTGCACTAGATGCATAAGATTTGCTGATGAGGTAGCTGGAGTTAATCAAATTGGCGCATTAAATAGAGGTGAGAATATGGAAATTTCTACTTACCTTGAGAAAACCATTGATTCAGAATTATCTGCAAATGTTATAGATTTATGTCCGGTTGGTGCGCTTACTTCTAAGCCCTATCAATTTGAAGCGCGTCCTTGGGAATTAAAAAAAACTGAAACTATCGATGTCATGGATGCCGTTGGTTCCAATATCAGAGTAGATACCTATGGTTGGAAAGTAAAAAGAGTATTACCAAGATTAAATGAAGATATAAATGAAGAGTGGATTTCTGATAAAACTAGATATGCCTGCGACGGGCTCTTAACGCAACGTCTTGATGAGCCTTATATAAGAAAAGACAATAAATTATCAGTTGTAGATTGGGCAAGCGCATTAAGCGAAACAACAAAATATCTTAAGGAATACAGCCCCGATGAAATAGCTTTTTTATCTGGTGATTTGTGTGATTTGGAAACTTTGTATCTATATAAAAAACTATCAGTGGCTCTAAATATTAGTAATGTTGAATGCAGACAAGAGGGATGCAACATCCCTTTTACCCATCGCTCTCAATATTCATTTAATACTAAAATAGCCAATATTGAAAAATCAGACTGCATTCTCATCATTGGAAGTAATGTCAGACAAGAAGCACCCATTATCAACGCTAGAATTAGAAAGCATAAGCTTGCAACAAATTTACCAATAGGAGTTATTGGCGCTAACTTGGATTTAACTTACGAGTATAAACATTTAAGTGAAGACCTGAATGCCCTGTTAAGTTTATTAGATGACAGCAATGATTTTGTTGAAAAGCTTTTAAATGCAAAAAATCCAATGATGATTGTTGGAAATTCAATTTTGAATAGAAAAGATTCACTCACAATATTCAGTATTATAGAGGAACTAATTTTTAAGTTTAATTTCTTACACAATGATTGGAATGGCTTCAATGTACTGCAGATTGCTGCAGCTAGAACTGGTGCTTTAGACTTGGGTTTATATAAGCAAAATGGTTCGTTAGAAAAAATTTATCGTGCTGTAGAAGACAATAAAATTAAATTGATTATAGCTTTAGGTGCAGATGAAATAAATTTTGATAGAGTTAAGGGTGCTAAAGTTATTTATATTGGTACTCATGGTGATAAGGGAGCAAATTGTGCCGATGTAATTTTACCTAGTGCAGCTTATACTGAAAAAGATGGAATTTATATAAATACTGAAGGACGTCTTCAATATGCATTTAAAGCAAGTTTTCCTCCTGGTAATGCTAAAGAAGACTGGAAAATTATTAATGAAATTGGAAATAAATTAGGACTAAATTGGAATATAGTTGATCTAGCAAACGTACGATCAATGCTTAAAAAAGATTTTGTAAATCTATTTAACTTTGATTCAAGTTCTTATATTCAGTACGAACGTCTTTTGGCAAACAAAGCCTCTAATTTAAATCTTTGCACATCAAATATTGATTATTTAATAAAAGACTTTTATCTAACTAATGTAATTGCACGTAGCTCTAAAACAATGGCTGAATGTAGCCAAGCTAGAAATGAGTTATCAGAGTAATGAATGCTGTCTCATTAATTAGTGATAATATTTATAGCATACTTGTAATTTTAATGTGGAGTATGGTGGTCTTTGTTCCAATATTAATTGGAGTAATACTAGCAGTTTATGGAGATAGAAAAATATGGGCTGCTGTGCAAAAAAGAAAAGGACCAAATGTAGTGGGTCCTTTTGGCTTGCTTCAAGTTCCAGCTGATGGACTTAAATACATATTTAAAGAGATTATAATTCCTGATGGGGCTGATAAAATATTATTTATTCTAGCGCCAATATTAACTTTTTCTCTAGCTATAGCTGCTTGGTCAGTAATCCCTATTCAAGCTGGAGCCGCACTATCAAATATAAACGTTGGGATTTTATATATTTTTGCTATTAGTTCTCTTGGTGTATATGGAATTTTAATAGCAGGCTGGTCATCGAATAGTAAGTACCCTTTTTTTGGTGCCTTGCGATCTGCAGCACAAATGGTTTCTTACGAGGTATCCATGGGCTTTGTAATAGTTACTGTACTAATGTGTGTTGGATCATTAAATTTGACTGATATTGTCATGGCACAAAAAAACATATGGTTTTTTATTCCACTTTTTCCAATGTTTGTTGTTTTTTTTATATCTGCACTTGCTGAAACTAATAGACCACCATTTGATTTGCCCGAAGCGGAGTCTGAATTAGTTGCAGGTTATCAGACCGAATACTCTGCAATACCATTTGTCTTATTTTTCTTTGGTGAGTATGCAAATATTTTACTTATGTGTTCACTCACTACAATTTTATTTTTAGGTGGCTGGTTGCCACCATTTGACATAGCTCCATTCAACATGATACCTGGCTTTATATGGTTTTTATTAAAACTTATTTTTGTTTTTTATATGTTTGCAATGGTAAAAGCCTTTGTACCTAGGTATCGCTATGACCAACTAATGAGACTTGGCTGGAAAGTACTCTTGCCAGTTTCTTTAATTGCTGTTGTTTTAACATCGAGCATACTATTTTTCTTTAATTTGGCACCGGACTTGATATGAAAATATTGAATAAATTAAAAGCTTTTTTCTTAATTGATTTTATACGTGCCTATGTATTGGCACAAAAATATTTTTTTAGAAAAAAATCTACACTAAATTATCCTTATGAAAAAGGTAAGCTTAGCCCTAGATTTAGAGGTGAGCATGCGCTTCGTAGATATCCTAGTGGAGAAGAAAGATGTATAGGCTGTAAACTTTGTGAGGCAGTTTGCCCGGCTCAAGCAATTACGATTGAAACAGAACCAAGAGACGATGGTACCAGAAGAACCACAAGATATGATATTGACATGGTTAAATGTATTTATTGTAATTTATGTGAAGAATCTTGCCCTGTTGATGCAATTGTGCAAGGTCCACATTTTGAGTTTTCAACTGAAACTCGAGAAGAGCTTTACTATGATAAAGAAAAATTATTATCAAACGGTGATCGCTGGGAAAGTGTTCTTGCTGCAAACTTGGAAGCGGACGCAAAATATAAATAAATCATGACTGCAACACTTTTATCATTTTACTTATTTTCAACTGTAATTTTACTTTCTTCTTTAATGGTAATCTCTTCTAAAAATCCAGTGCATTCAGTTTTATTTTTAATTTTAACATTCTTTAATACTGCTGGGTTATTTGTTATCCTTCACGCAGAGTTTTTGGCAATGATACTAATCATAGTTTATGTTGGTGCCGTTGCTGTTTTATTTTTATTTGTAGTAATGATGTTAGATTTTAACTTTAGTAAAAGTAAGGAAAATGTTTTGCATTACATGCCTTTTGGACTTTTTATTGGTGCTGTATTTATCTGTGAACTTATAATCGTATTGATTAATACAAAACTAGACTTGGCAAATATTCAAATATTAACAAATCCTTTTAGTAATTTTTCTGAAATGACTAATACTCAAGCTCTAGGATCTGTTTTGTATACTGATTATATTTTATATTTTCAATTATCAGGTGTTATTTTATTAGTTGCCATGATTGGTTCAATTGTACTTACTCTTCGTGATCGTCCTGGTGTTAGAAGACAAGTCATCAGCAATCAATTAGAACGTGACGCTTCAAGCACTGAACTTAAAGATGTTGAATCGGGCATGGGAGTCGATATTTAATGATACAGTTGGAACAGTTTCTTATTTTATCTAGCTTGATTTTTAGCATTGGTGTTATAGGAATTTTCTTAAATCGTAAAAATGTAATTATAATTCTAATGTCTATAGAATTAATATTACTTGCAGTTAATATTAATTTAGTTTCCTTTTCATATTTTCTTGGTGATCTTACCGGTCAAATCTTTGCTTTATTCGTATTAACCGTTGCTGCTGCTGAAGCTGCAATTGGTCTAGCCATTCTTGTTGTTTACAATAGAAATGCTGGCAATATCGAAATAGAAAATATTAACAGTCTTAAGGGGTAGTTATTTAATAATGTATTACGCAATTGTATTTCTACCCTTAATTGGATTTTTTATAGCGGGCTTATTATCTTTTAGCCATAATAATTCAAAGGTGGATAAGGCAGCGCAAATCATAACCGTCTCGTTTATTAGTTTAGCTGCACTTATGTCTGCATTTGCATTCATTATTCATATTAATGATCATAGTATTATTCATATTAAGTTGTTTGATTGGATTGCTGTCGGATCTTTTATTGTTAGTTGGTCTATTTATGTCGATCCAGTAACTCGTATTATGTTAATTGTAATATGCTCTGTTTCAGCTTTGGTTCATATTTATTCAATTGGTTATATGAGTCATGATAATTCTAAACCAAGATTTATGGCTTACTTATCATTATTCACTTTTGCTATGTTGGCATTAGTAACAGCGGATAATTTCTTACAGCTTTTTTTTGGTTGGGAGGGGGTTGGTTTAGCTTCATATTTATTGATTGGTTTTTGGTATAAAAAATCAACTGCTAATGCAGCCTCAATAAAAGCCTTTGTTGTAAACCGTGTTGGAGATTTTGGTCTTGCTTTAGGAATATTTGCAATTTTCTATCTTTTTGGAACCTTAGATTATCAAGAAGTTTTTTATAAAGCAGAAGCCTTAGCGGCCGGTACCTCAAATATATCTAGTTCAATATTCTTCTTTGGCTATGAAATTGGTAGTTTAAATCTTATATGTTTTTTATTATTCATCGGGGCAATGGGTAAGTCTGCTCAGATTTTTCTTCACACTTGGTTACCTGATGCAATGGAAGGTCCAACTCCAGTATCAGCTCTTATTCATGCAGCAACAATGGTAACGGCTGGTGTATTTTTAATTGTTAGATGTTCACCAATGTATGATTTAGCGCCTGATATTTTAAGCTTAATTACATTTGTAGGTGCTACTACAGCAATATTTGCAGCATCAATTGGTCTAGTTCAAAATGATATTAAGCGGATCATAGCTTATTCAACCTGCAGTCAATTAGGGTATATGTTTTTTGCGGTTGGTGTTGGCGCTTATGGTGCAGCTATGTTTCATTTGTTTACACATGCTTTTTTTAAAGCATTATTATTTTTAGGAGCCGGGTCTGTTATTCATGCTGTTAATGATGAGCAAGACATCAGAAAGATGGGTGGACTAAGCAGTTATATACCCTTTACTCACATGTTAATGCTTATTGGTACAATTTCACTAATGGGCTTTCCATTTACTGCTGGCTATTATTCTAAGGATGCAATTATAGAGTCTGCTTATTTAGCAAGCTCAGGTTTTTCTTCTTATGCGTTTATTATAGGTTTGCTTGGAGTGTTAATGACCTCTTTTTATTCATGGAGACTTATGTTTTTAACTTTTAATGGCACTTCACGTATAGAGGAAAAAGATATCAGTCGTATTCATGAGTCTCCAAATGTAATGTTAATTCCATTAATTATTCTTGCTATAGGTGCTTTATTTTCAGGCTATTTTTTTAAAGATTATTTTATTGGATCAAATAGTGAATTATTCTGGGGAAATTCAATAGCTTTACATCACCACGATGAGCATCATATTCCTTTCTTAATTTATTATGCGCCTATGTTATTAGGCTTTCTTGGCCTGTTTCTTGCTTGGTATATGTATTTAAAAAATAAAAGCATTCCAGGAAAAATCGTGAAACTTAATGGTCCCCTATATCAGTTTTTATTAAATAAATGGTATTTTGATGAGCTGTATGAATTTATTTTTGTTAGGCCAGCCAAAGCAATAGGACACTTTTTGTGGAAAGTATTTGATGGGCGTATTATTGATGGTTTTGGACCTGATGGAATTGCTAAAGTTGTTTTAGATTTATCTATTAGAGCAAAAAGAATACAATCTGGTTACATTTATCACTACGCATTTGCAATTCTGATTGGTGTGTCTTTATTTATAACTTATTTTATTTATAGAAATCTTTAAATGTCAACATTACCAATTTTAAGTATTATAATTTTTCTACCATTAGCTGGTGTTGTACTTCTAAGTATTATTAACTCTGATTCAAAAAGTGGTATAAGAAACTTAAAGCAAACAGCTTTATGGGTTACTTGTTTGAACTTCATTGTATCAATTGTATTATTAATAAATTTTGATCAAACTGATCCAAATTTTCAATTTACCGAAAATTATTTTTGGTTAAATTCTGGAATTAGTTATCACTTAGGAGTCGACGGTATATCAATTCTATTAGTTATTCTTACAACATTTTTGATGCCTTTTTGTATTCTTGCTAGTTTTGATAGTATTAAATTTTCTTTAAAAGAATATTTAATTTCATTCTTAATTTTAGAAACTTTAATGATTGGAGTTTTTTGCTCTTTAGATTTAATTCTTTTTTATCTATTTTTTGAAGGTGGTTTAATACCAATGTTTTTAATCATCGGTATTTGGGGTGGCGAAAGAAGAGTTTATTCAACGTTTAAGTTTTTCTTATTTACATTGGCTGGATCAGTATTCATGTTATTGGCTATTATAGCTATTTACATTGAAGTTGGTACAACTGACATTGTGTACTTATTGCAGTACGACATCGATCCTTCGCTCCAATATATATTTTGGCTAGCTTTTTTTGCATCATTTGCGGTTAAAATTCCAATGTGGCCAGTTCATACGTGGTTACCAGATGCACATGTAGAAGCACCAACTGCTGGATCTGTTATTTTAGCTGGTGTATTGTTGAAGATGGCTGGCTATGGTTTTATTAGATTTTCATTAGGTTTGTTTCCAATAGCTTCGAGTTATTTTGCTCCATTTGTTTTTACTTTAAGTATTATAGCGATTATTTATGCCTCATTGATTGCTTTGGTTCAAAAAGATATGAAAAAATTAATTGCCTATTCATCTGTGGCACACATGGGATTTGTCACTCTAGGTATATTTACATTTACCTTACAAGGTATTGAAGGTGCTATGATTCAAATGATAAGCCATGGAATAGTTTCGGCGGCACTATTTTTATGTGTTGGTGTTGTTTATGATAGAATACATACGCGCGAAATAGAAAGGTACGGAGGGTTAGTTAATCGCATGCCTCTTTATGCGTTTGTGTTTATGATATTTATAATGGGTAGCATTGGATTACCAGGTACGAGTGGCTTTGTTGGAGAATTTTTGGTTTTACTTGCCATATTTAGCGTTAATACTTACTTTGCCGTTTTTGCTACAACTGGGGTTGTTTTAGCTGCAGCATACTCACTGTGGCTCTATCGTAAGGTAATTTTTGGTCCATTAATTAAAGAGGATCTTTTAGAAATACTTGATTTATCTTATCGTGAAATAATTATTTTGTTTCCATTGGCATTTTTAACTATTTTTTTCGGTTTCTATCCTCAACCCTTAATAGATATTATAGAGCCTTCAGCTGCCTACCTAATTTCAAACATTGCTAATGATTTGTCTTTAATTGAACCGACAAATCAAATTGAATCAATAATTCAAATGGAAAGTAATTATTAAATGAGTATTTTTTTACCTATCCTTCCAGAACTAAGTATTTTTCTATCTGCAATCATCTTGTTAATTTTGGGGTTATTTGTAAATAATATTAAGTTGATAATTAATTTGGCTATCGCCAGTATTTTTTTTGCTATATTTTTAGTCTTACTTCAGCCAATTCAATCAGCTTTTAACAATAGCTTAGTTATAGATGAATTCAGTAAGGTTGTTAAAATATTGATATTGACTGGATCGTTGGCATCAATAATTATGTACCATTCCTCTCGTAAAGATTTAAATATTAATTTATTTGAATTCCCAATTTTAATACTTCTAGCAACAATAGGAATGATGATCATGGCATCTGCAAATGATCTTATTGCTATTTTTATTGGATTAGAGTTGCAAAGCTTAACACTGTACGTTTTAGCTGCGCTAAATCGAAATCATTTAGCTTCATCTGAAGCTGGTTTAAAATACTTTTTACTAGGAGCTTTGTCATCTGGATTACTTTTATTTGGTCTCTCTTATATTTATGGATTTACCGGCAATACAAATCTAAATTTGATATCTACAGTCGTTACACCTGGTAATATTGGATTAATTATAGGAATTGTTTTCGTTTGCTCTGGTCTTGCATTCAAAGTCTCTGCAGTTCCATTTCATATGTGGACGCCAGACGTTTATGAGGGTGCGCCAACTCCAGTAACAGCTTTTTTTGCCCTAGCACCTAAAGTTGCAGCAATTGCATTGGCTGTTAGATTTTTAATTGTTGGGTTTAGTGACATTGCATTTGATTGGCAGCAAATAATTATCTTTCTATCTATTGCTTCGATGGTATTTGCTTCATTTGCAGCCATTGCTCAAAAAAATATTAAGAGGCTAATGGCATATAGTTCTATTGGCCATGTTGGATATGCGTTAATTGGTTTAGCTTGTGGAACTTCTCAAGGTGTGAGCTCTTTAATTATTTACTTAACTATTTATCTTATTATGAATATTGGAGTATTTTCATTTATTTTAAGTATGAAAAATAAAGGTGAATATTATGAAAATATCTCAGATCTTTCTGGTTTGTATAAAACTCATCCATATTACGCAGCTGTTATTACAATATTTATGTTCTCTTTAGCTGGCATACCTCCTTTAGCAGGATTTTTTGGTAAATTTTACATATTCATAGCTGCAATTGAGAGTAATATGGTTTTATTGGCAGTTGTTGGCATTTTAGCCAGTGTTATTGGAGCATTTTATTACTTAAGAATAATTAAAGTTATCTACTTTGATGAAAATAAAAATTCTTTCGATGGATTTAAACATCGTTCATTAAACTTTCTAACTCATCCAGCTGCATTTCTAATACTTATATTCTGCATATACCCGTTACCTTTAATTAATATTTCAAATTACGCCGCTAGTTCTTTTTTTTAATATAGATATGCATAACAATTTTACAAAAACTTACCCTGATGTTCAACATTACACTTCAATTGATAGCACTAATGCTGAAGCACAGAGATATTTAGAAAAAAATAATCCCAAGGATTTATTGTGGTTTTTAGCCGATGAACAGGAAGCAGGAAAGGGTAGAATGGGCTCTGAATGGGTTTCTAATAAGGGTAATTTATTCTGCTCTTTAATTTTTCCTATAAATTGGGATTTAAAATTACTTCCTATGCTTTCTGGTTTAGTAGCTGTAACTATACATGAAACTTTAAGTCAATTTATTGGTAGTTCAAACTTATTAAAAATAAAGTGGCCTAACGATATACTGATTAATGATTCAAAGATATCAG
>Ga0209383_1000449_pt1 | contig 29538 bp, 27 predicted proteins | sample CoawatmetaG02DNA_FD_187510 | JGI IMG/M metagenome (GOLD analysis project Ga0209383, IMG submission 187510) | Marine microbial communities from the West Antarctic Peninsula - Coastal water metaG029-DNA (SPAdes) (version 2) | ecosystem: Environmental > Aquatic > Marine > Coastal ... | reverse complement strand
CACTGCCGCTACAGGGTCTTTTGATGTCGCTGGCCCCCTCTGACCACGCAGCAGCTTCTCCAGCTAAACAACTGATCGCGTTTGGTCGCTTCGCGGTTACAGGCGCAATGACTTCACTGGACCTACGGATAACCCTGCAGGGAAAAAATTCGGAGGAAAAGAGCATCAGTGTCACGGCCACTCGCGACAGAAAGTCGCAGGAAATGGTATTCACGCCCGACCGCCAGTATCACTCGATCTTTCCGGCGACAATCTTGAAAAAGAGTTTCGCGGAACAGGTCACCACTTTTTAACGTCGCGGCAGTCCCCCGCCTGGGGCCCGTTGCGCTCCCGAAACTGCTGATACAGCCTGCTCAGCTGGATATCGCCAAAACATATGAATCAAGTCTTATGGGCGCACCCCCAAACGAAAAAAAGCCCTGTCGAAACGAGGCTCATTGGTCGGCTGCATATAAATAGTCAAATCTTGATAGTGGGGGCGCGCTATGAGAATTATATGCAGATCGAAATGGAACAATTTCCTTTAGTCGCCTGATATCCGCTTTCCCTTAAAGCGGATATCAAATCGGCGATAACCTGAGCTGCTGACCGTCCGCCTCCGACCAGAAGCAGCTGTTCAGATCGCTCGTGTATCAATCATTCTTAATTGCGATATAGAACATGAGCACGGCGCAAACAGTACCGTATCGGAATGCACCCTCAACCGAGCCTAGTCCAGTCTCCGTTTGCCACATTTGGAAGTAGCCTTCGCCAATTACTACGAAGAAGCCATACCAAACCAGCATGCCCAGTACACCAGCGGAGATAGCAGTCACCTTCGCAGCGCTAAAGTCTTCCGCTGAACCCTTCCTTTCTTTGATCATCTGAAATGCGCCGAAGAATCCCAAAGCTCCTACGACTAGCTCCCCAACCATGATCATGAGCAACGCCAAGTAGGTAAGCCAGGTCGACGAAACAGTCGGACCAAAAATTTTGTAATATGGCTGTTCCGCGCCAGACACAACAAAAGAGACAACCGAAAATGCCGCCTCCAAATTGAATAAATTATCGAGAAAGAAAAGAGCGCCAATTGCACCAATAAATAATGCGGCGGCGATTTTTGTTATTCGTATCATTGTATCCGCTCCCAGAATTACTCCGAATTATTAGATATTATGTATTTTCTGCGAGTGCCTGCCCTGGGTCATAAGCGGCCCCCTTCAACATCATATCAGGCGAGCGTCTACTTTCGGATGTAAAGCAGCCATCGAGCCCATGAAATTCACCCACAAAAAAGCCCGGTACAAGACCGGGCTCTTAATTTTTGGTAGCGGGGGTAGGATTTGAACCTACGACCTTCGGGTTATGAGCCCGACGAGCTGCCAGACTGCTCCACCCCGCATCAGCGAACGCGATAGTACGCAGGTGACACGGGGTTTACAAGGGGGTTCAGCCCAGTATTTGAATGCAAAGTGCCAATAACCATCCCGGTACTATACCGAGCGCCAATACGGCTACTGAATTAAGGCTCAATACCACGCGTGTATCAGTACTCGCCTGCAGCACAGCCTTATCCTCAGCATCTTCGAAATACATGTACCAGATGACCCGGAGGTAGTAATACGCGCCCACAACAGACGCCAGCACCATCAAAACAGCAAGGCCCATGAATCCGGAATCAACGACCGCACTAATAACGTTCAGCTTGGCAAAAAATCCTACAAACGGCGGTACGCCAGCCATGCTGAACATCAAAAACATCATCATCAAGGCAAACCACGGACTGCGGGCATTGAGGCCCTTAAAGTCCGACAGGTTCTCCGCATCATATCCGCGGCGACTCAGCAAGATGATCATGCCAAATGCACCTGCAGCTGCTACAACGTAAGTAAGCGTATAGAATAGCGCCACTGCGTTGCCCTGCTCCGTTCCAACGAACAGCGCGAGCAGAATGAAGCCGACATGAGCAATCGTCGAGTAGCCCAACATTCGTTTGATGTTTGTTTGAACGATAGCAACGAAATTACCCACCAGTAGCGAGAGCACGGCGATAACCATAATCATGGCCGCCCACGTGTCATGCAAGCCACCGAGACCATCGACCAGAACTCGCAGGAACAGCGCCAATGCCGCCAGCTTCGGAGCCGTCGCAACGTACAGCGTTACCGGCGTGCGTGCACCCTGATAGACGTCAGGCAGCCACATATGAAACGGCACAGCTCCAAACTTGAAACCGATTCCGACAATCAGGAAGGCCAAGCCAAACCAAAGTGGCAAGCTATTCAATGATGGGTCAGCCGTAATTGCCGCCGATATTTCATGAAACTGCAGACTGCCGGTGACACCGTAGATCCACGATATGCCATACAGCAAACAACCCGATGCGATAGCACCCAGGATGAAGTACTTCATCGCTGACTCAGTAGAGGTGACGTTATTTCTGTCAATCGCGACAAGCGCGTACATCGACAATGCCAGCGTCTCAAGACCAAGATACATCGTCAGCATGCTGTTAGCCGACATCATGATCATCATGCCCAGCAAGCCGATTAAACCGAGTAGATAAAACTCACCTTTATGAATTTCATTTGCACGCAAATAGTCGCGTGAATACAGGAACGCGATTGCCACAAAGATGACTGCTGCTGTCTTCAATATCTGTGACAAAGGGTCGCTGACGTAACTACCGCTGAAAATTACTATGCGGGCATCGGGTGCTGTCGCATTCAACACCAGTAACATCGTACCAAGTGCCAGGATACTGATCCAGAACGTGCGCACACGATTCTCGTCGTCGATAAACAAATCCGCTATCAAGACGAAACAAATCAATCCCAACAGGGTAATTTCCGGTGCAGCAACAATGTAATCCATCAAATTCATAATGCGGCCTGCCAGAGCTTCGAGCGCCCAACCTGTTCAATTAACTGTTCAACTGTAACGTTCATCATGTCAACTAGCGGCGCTGGCCATAGTCCGACAAGAAGAACACTTACGGCGAGAATAGCGAGAACAATGAACTCGCGGCTATTGAGGTCTTTAAGAGCTGCAACGTTGTCGTTGGCTACCTCGCCGTAGATAACACGCTTGACCATCCACAGTGTATAGGCTGCGCCAAGAATCAAGGTGCCAGCAGCTAGAAATGCGTACCAGAAATTCGCTTTGAAGCTCGCGATAATAACCATGAACTCGCCGACAAAGCCTGATGTACCCGGCAGGCCCGCATTAGCCATAGCAAACAAAACCATGAACGCTGCGTACACTGGCATCGTATTGGCAACACCGCCGTAGTCAGAGATTTCGCGGCTGTGCATGCGATCGTATAAAACACCAACGCAGAGGAACATCGCGCCAGATATCAAGCCGTGGGAAATCATTTGGATCAAGCCACCGGTAATTCCGAGGCCGGCGCCCATGCCACCATCAAACGACCAAAGCATAAACAAGCCAAGCGTCACGAAACCCATATGTGCGATCGACGAATACGCGATCAGCTTCTTCATATCCTTCTGCATCAAGGCGACGAAGCCGATATAGACAACAGCAATCAGTGACAGGGCAATCATCATGCCCGAGAAGTACTCACTGCCGTCCGGCACGATAGGCAACGACAGGCGAACGAAACCATAACCGCCCATCTTCAACATAATTGCTGCCAGTATAACCGAGCCACCGGTGGGTGCCTCAACGTGTGCATCAGGCAACCAGGTATGAACGGGCCACATTGGAACCTTGACGGCAAACGCCAACAGGAAGGCGATGAAAATATACTTCTGAGCACCAAGCGTTAGCGGTACGCCCATGAAACCGAACAAATCGAAACTACCGGTTTGGCCGTACAAATAGATAAACGCAACCAGCATCAAAACCGAGCCAAGGAACGTGTACAGGAAAAACTTCAAGGTCGCGTAAACGCGTCGAGCTCCACCCCAGATACCGATGATCAGGAACATTGGTATCAGCATGGATTCCCAGAAAACGTAGAACAGCAATGCATCGAGTGCCGAGAAGACACCGACCATCAAACCCTCAAGAATCAGGAAAGCGGCAAAGTATTGCGCCGACCGGTTTTTAATCGTATCCCAACTGGAAATAACGACCAGCGGCGTGATGAATGTCGTTAGCAAGATCAGCGGTGCTGATATGCCATCCACTCCCAAGGAATAAAACACATTGAGAGAATCAACCCACGGCATCTTTTCGGTGAACTGCATACCGGTGGCGGCGTTATCAAAACCGACATAGAGGCCGATGCTGAACAGGAGAGTGACGACAGAAATGGCCAAAGCTACAATACGCATCAAACCTGCACGGGACGACGACGAATCGCTGTCATCCCCGATAGCGATTAACGCAGCGCCGCCAATGATCGGCAGCCAGATTAGAATACTTAAAAGATGTTGTGAGAAATCCATGTTCGTCCTTGCGCTAACGCAGCCAGATCAGCCAACCGAGTAACGCGGTCAAGCCGATGATCATTGCGAAAGCGTAAGTATAGAGATAGCCGGTTTGAATCTGGCGTACAAAACCCGCCAATCGCACAACCGTCCTGGCAGTCCCATTCACGAGAATGTCGTCGATGATCATTTGATCACCCTTTTTCCATAGGAACTGGCCAATGGCTCGACCGCCACCGGCGAAGCCCTTAATCCACAAGTCATCAAAATAATACTTTCGATCTAGCACGTTATAGATGCCTGACAATCTGGTTTTGATCATCTCGGGAATATCGGGACGTTTCAGATACAGGAACCACGCTGCAATCACACCGCATGTGGCAAGCCAGAACACAGGGGTCCTGACCGAGTGCGTAAGAAGTGCAAGACTGCCATGCCAAGCATGTGCCATGTGACCGATAATATCCTTGCTCTCGCTGACAAATATCGCGTCACCAAAATAGTCGCCAAACAATACGGGGCCAACCGTGAACCAGCCGATAATTGCAGATGGTATGGCTAGTAAAATGAGCGGCACGGTCACAACAGCCGACGGTTCGTGTAGATGCGACTTCGTCTTGGCATCCATACGCTCTTCGCCATGGAACACCAGGAAAAACATGCGGAATGTATACAAGGCTGTAATGAAAACACCTAGCAGGACACTGAGGTAGGCGATCCAATATACGGCGCCCTGCCCCTGCCAATGTGAATCCCTAACCGCTTCAATCAGCAGGTCTTTGGAGAAGAAGCCACTACTGCCGGGAAAACCGATCAACGCGAGTGATCCGACTAGTGACGTCCAATAAGTAATCGGCATGTACTTCTTGATACCACCCATCTTCCGAATGTCCTGCTCGTGATGCATTGCAATAATGACCGAGCCAGCCGCGAGGAACAACAGTGCTTTAAAGAACGCATGCGTCATCAAGTGGAAAATAGCAGCGCTATAAGCTGAAGCGCCCAGGGCGACGGTCATATACCCCAACTGCGACAGCGTTGAATAAGCGACAACACGCTTGATGTCGTTTTGAATAATACCCAGCAGCCCCATGAAGAACGCTGTTATCGAGCCAATAACGATGACGAAGCCGAGTGCCGTTGTCGACAACTCAAACAACGGAGACATACGCGCCACCATGAAGATGCCCGCGGTTACCATGGTCGCCGCGTGAATCAATGCAGAAATTGGCGTCGGGCCTTCCATCGAATCCGGCAGCCAGACATGCAGGGGTGCCTGTGCCGACTTACCCATCGCCCCGATGAATAGCAATATGCAGATAACCGTCATCGCATTCCAGGGCGTACCTTGGAGCACCTCAATATTTTGCCCGGCGATAGATTCTGCTTGACCAAACACGGTCGCGTAATCCAGTGAGCCAGTAAACATTACGACACCTGCAATACCGAGAAGGAATCCGAAATCACCAACTCGGTTTACGAGGAAGGCTTTCAAATTCGCGAAAATAGCTGTCTCTTTCTTGAACCAAAACCCAATCAACAGGTACGAAACCAGACCAACCGCTTCCCAACCAAAAAACAATTGCAGGAAGTTATTAGACATCACCAGCATCAACATCGCGAAGGTGAACAGCGAGATGTAACTAAAGAATCGTTGGTAGCCGGGATCCTCACGCATATAGCCGATGGTGTAGATGTGCACCATCAGTGACACGAAGGTCACCACGCACATCATGAGGGCAGTCAAGCGATCGACTAGAAAGCCAACTTCCATCCGCAAGCCATCCGTAACAGCCCATGTATACACACTGATATTCTCGGCCTCAGCGCCACCCCAAAAAAGATTCTTCAGTACCAGCATAGACAATAAGCACGCCGTGCCAACACCAACGATGGTTACCCAATGCGCTCCCGCACGGCCGATTTTCTTACCGGCCAAACCGGCAATGATCGCCGCTGCAAGCGGTGCCAAAACGATTGTCAGGTAATAGTTGTACATATCATCCCTTCAACGAATTCAGCTCTTGCACCGCGATCGAGCGTTTATTGCGGAACAACACGACCAGGATCGCAAGACCGATCGCAGCCTCTGCAGCCGCAACCGTTAAAATGAAGAAAACGAAGATTTGTCCGGTCTCATCGCCGAGGTAACGTGAAAATGCGATAAAGTTGAAGTTAACGGCAAGCAGCATCAGTTCGATGCACATTAATATGAGAATCAGGTTGCGACGATTGACGATGATGCCAGCGATGCTCAGAACAAAGAGCATAGCCGCCAAGGTCAGATAATGCTCAAGACCGATCATTGCTTTTTCTCCGCAGCCATCTTGACCACACGAACGCGATCTTTGGCGCGTACTGCAACTTGCGCTGCAATATCCTGCACTTTCAAACCAGGGCGCTTGCGCATCGTCAACGTAATCGCCGCGATAATGGCTAACAGCAATATGACCGCTGCAATTTCAAAGGCGTAGACATGCTCCGTATACAGCACAGCACCGAGCGCTTTGGTGTTGCTGTAGCCCTCCGGCGTTGGCGCAAAACCACCAGTACTGGCGACACCCTGGTTACGCAGCCAAATCAGTTGGATTAGCTCGATAGCCATCAACAGCGCGATGCTGATACCCACCCATGCATAACGGGCGATACTGCGCTTGGCGGCTTCAATATTGACGTCGAGCATCATCACGACAAATAAGAACAAAACCATGACAGCACCGACATAGACAAGCACGAGAACGATCGCCAAAAACTCAGCTTCGGCCAGTAACCACAACAAGGCGCTTTGGAAGAATGTCAGGACAAGGAACATAACTGAGTGCACCGGGTTGCGTGAAAACACAACACCGACCGCAGCTCCCAACATAAACAGAGCAAATACGTAAAACAAAACTGAATGAAGCATCATAGTGCCCTACCGGTATTTCGCGTCGGTTGCTTTGTCAGCAGAGATCATGGCGTCGTACTTATCACCAATTGCCAGCAGCTTGTCTTTCGTCATGATGTTCTCGCCGGGTTCTTCCATATGATATTCATGGATACGTGTTTCGACGATCGCATCGACCGGGCAAGCCTCTTCACAGAAGCCGCAATAAATACACTTGAAAAGATCAATATCATAACGCGCCGTTCGTCTTGTCCCGTCATCGCTGACATCCGATTCGATCGTAATCGCCAACGCTGGACAAACAGCTTCACAGAGCTTGCACGCAATACAGCGCTCTTCGCCATTCGGGTATCGACGCAGTGCATGCAGCCCACGAAAACGATTCGACTGAGGTGTCTTCTCATCCGGATACTCGAGCGTCACGCCCTTTTTGAAAAACTGGCGCTGCGTTACGGAAAGCCCTTTGAGTAACTCCCATAAAGTGAATGTCTTGATGTAACTCACTATTCGATTCATCGTTCTAAGCACCCAATCCAGACCACGGCCCAACCTGGAACCAGGCCATAGCCCCTTCCACGCCGATCCAGATGATTGTTATAGGTATGAAAATCTTCCAGCCAAGTCGCATGATTTGATCATAGCGATAGCGCGGAAATGTCGCGCGGAACCAGAAGAACGTGTACATGAACATGCACATCTTGGCAAACAACCACGGCAGACCACCCACGGTTAACCATGCAAGCCAGGAAATGTCATTGAGGAAGGTCCAGCCTTCGAATGGCGATGCCCAGCCGCCGAGGAAGAAAATCGCGGTCAAGGTCGAAATTAAAACCATGTTCGCGTATTCAGCTAGGAAAAATATGGCGAAAGCAACACCGGAATATTCAACGTGGAATCCCGCAACGATCTCAGATTCGCCCTCTGCAACATCAAATGGCGCACGATTAGTCTCAGCGACACCCGATATCCAGTAGACAACAAATAGTGGGAACAATGGCAACAGGAACCAATTGCTTACGCCGCCAGCCTGCGATGTCACTAAATCACCAAGATTCAAGCTCCCGCCGGCCATCACCACACCAACCAACGCAAAGCCCATTGCGATTTCATAGGCAACGATCTGCGCGGCGGACCGCATTGCACCAAGCAATGCATATTTTGAATTCGTCGCCCAACCAGCAAGGATGACGCCGTAAACACCAACGGACGTTAGCGCCAATACATACAGTAGGCCCGCATTGATGTCCGCGATGACGTACCAGTTATTCAGTGGAATTACCGCCCATGTCGCGAGCGCGGGAATCAAAGACAGCAAAGGCGCAACAATGAACAAGAACTTATTCGACTGCGATGGAACCACCACCTCTTTAATCAGAAGCTTGATTACATCAGCAAATGGTTGACCAAGCCCTAAGGGTCCAACCCGATTCGGACCGACTCGACCTTGCATGCTACCAATGACCTTGCGCTCGAAATACGTAGAAAACGCGACGATTAGAATGACCGCAATCATTACGAAAAGAATCTTCCACGTCGTGATTGTCAGATATTGAATCCACTCTGGCAGCGAGTAAAAGACACCAAGACACCAATCGATCCAGTTCATCAGAGCTTGTGGCATCAGGTCAGTCATTACTCATCACTAACTGCGTTCTTTGCGGACAGAGTTTTCTGCAACGCATGTGCTCGACGCACCAAACCGTCAACCGAATACAGCGGCGTATCAATTTCATCTGCTGGCGAGTCCTCGCCATTCGGCTTGGCCAATTGGCTGCCCATCGAATAACCACCGGCATCAGTATTTCCAACAGCGGACTTAAACTCGCCAAGTACCTCTTCACTGGTTACGTAGTTGAAGTTTTCCGCGTCCATCAGGTTGCCAAGAACCCGCAGAACCTTCCAGCATGGGCGTGACTCACCAACTGGGCTGGCCACGCCACTGAAGCTCTGCCACGTTCCCGCCGCATTAATATAAGTGCCCGACGTCTCTGCGAAAGTGCCAATTGGCAGTAGCAGGTCAGCGGATTCGAGCAGTGCCTCAGATACAAACGGAGTCAGCGCAACAACAAACTTGTGTTCGGCCATCTTGGCCACGACATCCGTCGTAGCATGAATATCAGCATCGGGCTCCACATTCACTAAAACCAGGGCCTCGAGCTCATCCGAAAGCATTGCAGCTACCGTCATGCCCGGTTTTTCGCGCTTGGCGCCGCCAACTTCTCGATGTGGCAAAACACCCGCGAGACTCGCGCCTGATGCGTTCGGTCCGCGCGTGACAAATCCGATGGTGGCACCAGTCTCATCAGCAATCGCTGCCGCAAGGGCACGTACAGCAGAATACGCCGCATGATTTCCAGCGACGCAACCGAGCAACACCATTGCATTGTCGGCATCCTTAAGGGAGTTCGCGATACGGGATTGAGCATCGTCGGCTTTAATTCCCGCACATAGCACGCTAACCGCGTCAGACTTCACATTCGCTGCGACGGCGATTCCGGACAATAATTCGACCAGACCTAAGCCAGATACGTAGTCCGCCACATTAAAGAAATATTCATATTCTTTCGCGTTAGCAAAACTGACCTTCGCGCCATTAACTGCCGCTTTACGAATTCGATGCGCAAGGATCGGCGCCTCGCTGCGGATGTTTGACCCAACCACAAGGATCGCGTCCTGCTTCTCGATTGCTGCGATGTCAATGCCGAGTGACTCGAAGACCGGATCGCTGTCCTGATCAGATGTATCGCGTCGATTCACGCGATGATCGATATTGGCAGTACCAAGATGTTGGGCAAGCTGCGACAGCAGGTAGCTCTCTTCAACGGTAGATACAGATGAGGAAATCAGTCCTATTTTGTTGCTGTCAGCAGAGCTCAAGACATCAGCCGCATGAGTAAGAGCATTGCCCCACTCAATATCACGCCATACGCCACCATCCTTTATCCGAGGTGTGGTAAGACGATCAGAACTGTAGATCGCTTCGTAACTGAAACGATCACGATCCGAGATCCAGGCTTCATTAATCGATTCGTTGTCGCGAGGAACAATGCGCTTAATGGTTCCACGTAATACGTGAGCGTAAAGATTTGATCCAGCACAATCGTGCGGAGACACAGTCGCATGCTGTGTCATTTCCCAGGCACGCGCGCTGTAACGATAAGGCTTGTTGTTCAACGCGCCAACGGGACACAGATCGATAATGTTCGCTGACAATTCATGGTCAATATTTTGCTCGACGTAGGTTGAAATCTTGACATCCTCACCGCGCCCAACCGTTCCAAGCTGCGGATTACCCTGTATCTCTTCACCAAAACGCACGCAGCGAGTGCAATGAATACAGCGCGTCATGTCGGTGGACACCAGAGGTCCAATGTCTTTATCTTTCACAACACGCTTGCCGTCGTTATAACGAGAGATATCTCGTCCGTAGCCCATCGCCAGATCCTGCAGTTCGCATTCTCCGCCCTGATCACAGATCGGGCAGTCCAACGGATGATTGATCAGCAGGAATTCCATCGTCGCCTTCTGAGCAGCAATCGCTCGCGGTGACTTGGTGAAGATTTTCATGCCCTCATTAATCGGCTGGGCACAAGCGGGAATAGGTTTCGGCGCACCTTCAATGTCGACAAGACACATACGACAGTTTGCCGCGATGCTCAGTTTTCCGTGATAGCAAAAACGCGGCACATATGCGCCGATATTGTCAGTCACCTCGATGACCATCTGGCCTCTGCGTGCTTCGACCGGCTTGCCATCAACTTCGATGTTTACGATATCATCACTCATAGCGTTTACGCAGCAGCCTCGGTCGGATCGTCAACCATGCTTCGACCGTTATTTCGAACCATATACTCAAACTCGTGATGATAGTGATTGAGGAAGCTCTGCACCGGCCACGCCGCTGCATCGCCCAATGCACAAATTGTGTGTCCTTCGATCTTATTAGCAACATCAACGAGCTTCTCGAGGTCGACCTCTTCGCCCTTGCCTTCCACAATTCTCGTTAGCATGCGGTACAGCCAGCCGGTGCCTTCTCTGCACGGTGTACACTGTCCGCAGGACTCCGCCATGTAGAAGCGTGATATTCGCCGCAGCACTTTAACCATGCAGGTCGTATCGTCCATGACCATCACTGCGCCCGTGCCAAACGATGAACCGGCTTCCTGCAATGATGTGTAATCCATCGTACAGTCCATAATGATTTCGGCGGGTAGAACCTTGCATGACGATCCACCGGGAATAACCGCCTTTAGCTTTCGCCCTTTCCAAACGCCGCCACAAATGTCCTCAAGCAAGACTTTGAACGGGACGCCCATCGGTAATTCGTAATTGCCTGGCTTCTCTACATGGCCGGACACGGAAAATTGTGCGGTGCCACCGGACCCTTCCGGACCCAAGCCTGCAAACCAGGCCGCGCCATTGCGAATGATCGTCGGAACACTGGCGATACTTTGCGTGTTGTTAATAGTCGTTGGCTTGCCATACAGGCCAAAGTTGGCAGGGAATGGTGGTTTAAACCGTGGGCGGCCTTGCTTGCCTTCCAGCGACTCAAGTAATGCCGTTTCCTCACCGCAAATATAGGCACCCGCACCGATAAAACCGTGAATATCGACATCGATACCTTTGCTCTGAATGTTCTTACCAAGTAAGCCGGCGTCATAGGCTTCTTTGACTGCCGCTTCAAAACGCGGGAACGGCTCATCCAGAAATTCACCGCGCACGTAGTTGTAAGCAACCGTCGCGCCCATCGCATAGGCAGCAATAGCCATTCCTTCAACAAGTGCGTGCGGGTTGTAGCGAAGGACTTCACGGTCATGGCAAGTCCCGGGTTCGCTTTCATCCGAATTAACAACAAGGTATTTTTGAACGTCGCCGCCCTTCGGCATGAAGCTCCACTTAAGACCCGTTGGGAAGCCGGCACCGCCACGACCACGCAGACCAGATGCTTTAACCTCATCGATGATCTGCGCTGGGGTCATTTTGCCCGCAACGATTTTACGCCAGGCCTTATAACCGTCGTTCTTTTCGTAGGTCTCCATCGACCAGGATTTATCCTGACCAAACGTATTGAAACAAACGAGGTTTTGTTCGTAGGCCATCAGTCGAGCCCATCCAGGATTTCATCAACCTGCTCTTTCGTCAGGTTTTCGTAATACTTGTGATTCACCATCATCGCCGGCGCGCCACAACAGGCAGCAATGCACTCTTCCTCCTGCTTGAGGAAAATGCGTCCGTCATCCGTACTCTCACCGGTTTTAACACCCAGTCTGTTTTCGACGTGATCAACCAGATCGTCAGCGCCGCGCAACATACAAGCAACGTTGGTACAGATCGCTACTTCGTTTCGTCCTACTTCTCTGGTCTGGAACATCGAGTAAAACGTTGCCACTTCATAGACCTGAATCGTCGGCAATTCGAGATACTCCGCGACAGCATTCATCTGCTCTGCGGTAACGAATCCATGATTTTCGTGCTGGACCGCGTGTAAAGCGCTAATGACAGCTGATCGTTGTTTATCCGCTGGAAAACGGGCCTTCCAGCTTTCGACCTCATCTCTTACATGAGAAGAAAGTTCGTAACTCATCGGTCAACCTCGCCAAAAACGATGTCTTGCGTACCGATAACAGCAACAACATCAGCAAGCATATGACCTTCGACCATTTCTGACATAGACGACAAGTGCGCAAAGCCTGGCGCACGAATTTTTACGCGGTACGGTTTATTGGCACCATCCGAAACTATATAGACACCGAACTCGCCTTTGGGATGCTCAATAGCCGCGTAAGATTCACCTTCAGGCACGCAATAGCCCTCAGTAAACAACTTGAAGTGATGAATGAGCGACTCCATGTCATCTTTCATCTCAACACGTGTTGGCGGCGTTATTTTGTGGTCTTCCGCAATAACAGGGCCCGGGTTGTCGCGTAACCAGTCGATGCATTGTTTGACGATCCGATTAGACTGTCGCATTTCCTCGACACGCACCAGATAGCGATCGTAGCAATCGCCATTTACGCCAACCGGTATGTCGAAATCCATCAGATCATATACTTCATAGGGTTGCTTCTTGCGAAGGTCCCATTCGATGCCCGAACCGCGCAGCATTGGGCCGGTAAAACCCAATTGCATCGCACGTTCCGGAGACACCACAGCGATGTTTACTGTGCGTTGCTTCCAGATTCGATTGTCCGTGAGTAGGGTCTCATATTCGTCGACACAGCTTGGAAAACGATTTGTGAAATCTTCAATAAAGTCGAGCAATGAGCCGTCGCGAACAGAGTTCATGCGATCGAGTTCTTTCTTGCTACGGAATTTTGATTCCGCGTATTTCGGCATCGAGTCTGGCAGGTCCCGATAGACACCGCCAGGCCGATAATAGGTCGCGTGCATACGAGTTCCGGACACCGCTTCATAACAGTCCATCAGGTCTTCACGCTCACGGAAGCAATACAGGAACATGGTCATCGCACCAATATCGAGGCCATGTGCGCCCAACCACATTAGATGATTGAGAATTCTCGTGATTTCATCAAACATGACACGGATGTACTGAGCTCGCGTCGGCACTTCTACGCCGAGCAACTTCTCAATCGCCAGGACGTAGCCATGTTCGTTGCACATCATTGAGACGTAATCGAGGCGGTCCATATAGCCAATGCTTTGATTAAACGGCTTCGTCTCGGCGAGCTTCTCGGTACCACGATGTAGCAGGCCCACGTGAGGATCTGCCTTTTGAATAGTCTCGCCCTCAATCTCCAGTACAAGGCGCAAAACGCCATGCGCTGCCGGATGCTGCGGGCCGAAATTCATTGTGTAGCTTTGAATCTCAGCCATCTTTGCTTGCGTCCTTGAGGTCGGCGGAATATCGGTTGTCATCACGAATGACACGTGGAACCAATGTCCGCGGCTCGATGCTCACAGGCTTGTACATGACTCGACCCTGTTCGGCGTCATAGCTGACTTCAACATTACCCATGATGGGAAAGTCTTTTCGAAATGGATGCCCAATAAAACCATAATCCGTCAAGATTCGGCGAAGATCTGGATGCCCTTCGAACATTATTCCGAAAAGATCGAAAACTTCTCGCTCAAACCAGTTCGCGCCGTTCCAGATGTCCACCACAGATTTCACGATCGGAGGGTTTGCGGTTCCGGTATAGACCCTCAATCGAAGCCGAATATTGTTTTGAATTGATAGCAAATGATAAACAACTGCGAATCGCTTGGGGTCAAACTCGTCCGCCTCGTCTAAAATGACAGGCTTGCGCTCAACTCCGCGACTGAATCCAGTTCCAGAAGCGCTATTTGTTGCCCACTCGGTATCCCCGTAATGCAGATAATCCAGACCGCAAACATCGATCAGCATCTCGAATCCGAAATCGGCTTCGTTGCGCAGAGCCGTGGCAACCTTCAGGAGGTCATCTTTATTCAACTCGTAGGTCAGCTCGCAACACGTTGATGCCATGCGAGCCATCTGATCGCCGAAGCGGGCATCGATCTTACTCGCCAGTTTTTCGTTTCGATCACTCATATTATCGAGCGATCGTACTCGTGCGCCGAATCTTTTTCTGTAACTGAATAAGGCCGTAGATCAGAGCCTCAGCTGTAGGAGGGCAGCCCGGGACGTATACATCGACCGGAACAACCCGATCACATCCGCGAACGACAGCATACGAGTAGTGATAGTAGCCGCCACCGTTAGCGCATGAGCCCATCGAAACAACCCAACGTGGCTCAGGCATTTGGTCGTAAACCTTACGTAGCGCCGGCGCCATTTTATTGGTCAGAGTTCCGGCTACAATCATGCAATCGGACTGGCGTGGGCTGGGGCGAAAAATAATTCCGAACCGATCGAGATCATAGCGAGACGCGCCTGCCTGCATCATTTCAACTGCGCAACAAGCCAAGCCGAAGGTCATCGGCCACAACGAGCCGGTTCGCGCCCAGTTCATTACCGAATCAACACTGGTAACGACAAAACCTTTTTTCTGCAGACTGCCGCCTGCTGCTGCCGCGTCGCCCTCCGGCACTGCAGAATCAGTGGTATTACTTAATCCCACTCGAGCGCCCCCTTTTTCCATTCGTAAATAAAACCAACTACGAGAATTGTAAGGAACAGTGCCATGGCCAGTAAGCCGAACTTACCAATGGTATCCAGAGAAACTGCCCATGGAAATAAAAATGCGATCTCAAGATCGAAAATGATGAACAAAATAGCGACCAAATAGTAACGGACGTCGAACTTCATCCGCGAGTCTTCAAATGGCTCGAAACCACATTCGTAAGGAGATAATTTCTCGTCATCCTTTTCGCCACTACCAATCAGGAATCCGAGCCCCAGCAATAGCAGGCCGATCCCGGCAGCAAGTCCAAGGAAGATCAGAATAGGAAGATATTCTTGTAGCATGATTCTCTGTTATGCCCTGTGGGCTTTGCGGCTGATATTGCTCTCAAATCAGCGCGGCATTGTATCAGCCAATGCGCAGCCGAATAAACCCTTTTTGACATAGGGAAATGCGCTGATAGACGCGCAAAAAAAATCGGCCTGCAACACATCTTGTGTGAACAGGCCGATTTCGGTAGTTGGTGCTCTGAGCGAGACTCGAACTCGCACGGCTCGCGCCACTGCCCCCTCAAGACAGCGTGTCTACCAATTCCACCACCAGAGCAAATTTTTGAATTACTGCGCCGCTCAATTATTCAGCCAAGCGGCTTGGCTTATTCCGTATCCGGAGCTACCGATTCGCCATCAACCTCAGTATCAGTCAAATAAGGCATGTCATCATCCGCGTCTATCGCATCAGCGTCTAATGCAATAGTGGGCATGTTCGTATCCGGAATTGCCGCTTCTTGAACCGCCGGAGCCTCCTCAACGAGGCTACTCGGTGCCACCGCATTCTGACTGCTCAAATACGCGAGCGTCAGGCTCGTTGCGAAGAACGCTGTCGCGCATACCGCAGTTGCACGCGAGAAGAAACTGCCTGAGCCGCGGGAGCCAAATACGGTACCAGAGGCTCCAGCTCCGAAGGCTGCTCCAGCGTCAGCGCCTTTACCGCGCTGTAACAATACGAGCGCAATTATCAGTAACGCGATCAATGTATGACCAATAAGTACTGTTTTTTGAAGAGTGTCCATTAAGTTCTCAGTAATCGTTCATTGCAAGGTGTAGCTGTAGCTTTGAGCCCTAATCTTATCAATGTGCAGCAGCTGCAGCTGCTGCAATTGCCAGAAAATCATCCGCCTTCAGTGAGGCCCCGCCTATCAGGCCGCCATCAATGTCCGGCATTGATAACAAGCCAGGCGCATTTTCGCCCTTCATGCTGCCGCCATACAGAATCTGAACCGTGTCGGCCAACTCTGCATTCTGCTCTGCCAGTCGCGCCCGAATGTGACGATGCACATCCTGAGCCTGTTCTGGTGTCGCTGTCATTCCGGTGCCTATCGCCCAAACTGGCTCATAAGCAATTACCGCTGACGCGAACGAGTCTACACTCGCGGCATCAAGAACAGCATCAAGCTGCCCATCGATAATATCTTCTGTTGCGCCCGCTTCACGCTCTTCCAGCGTTTCGCCAACACATAAAATGGGTACGATCCCGGCCGCCTGGGCCGCAATATACTTAGCTGCAACTTGCTCACTGGTCTCGCCAAACATCGCTCTACGTTCGGAATGCCCAACAATGACATATCCACAGCCAAGCTCTTTCAGCATCGATGCTGCAGTTTCCCCAGTAAAGGCGCCTGATTCATGTTCAGAGACGTTTTGCGCTCCGAGCGAGATCGCACTACTCGATACCTGAATGGCAACCGAAGCCAAATAGGGAAACGGCGGACAGACCAGCAAGCGAAAACCGCCCCCCTCAGGAACCCCATCAACAATACCCGAGACAAGAGTGTCACTGGCAGCACTGCTGCCATTCATTTTCCAGTTGCCAGCAATAAGAAATTCACGCATTTGATTAACTATCCCGAGGTCGAAAGGCGCGCAAGGATACCGAGGCTGTCTCGGCAAATCAACGCATAAACGATATAGATTGGAGCAATCAGGTAGCCAAATCCGCTACAACTGCAGCTAATCGCTTCGCAATTGCAACAACCTGATCATTGTCCTCGCCCTCAACCATGACTCGAATGACCGGCTCAGTTCCCGAAGCCCGTAGGACAACCCGACCAGTGGCTGCCAATTCAGTCTCAGCTGTGGCAACTGCGGCCTGAACTTCTGTCGATGATTCGAGGCTCAGACGCCCCTCAGTCCGCACATTGATCATTGTCTGAGGGCATTTGGTCATACCCGCGACGAGTTCCGAGAGCATCTTGCCGGTCTGCTTCATGATGGCAAGTACCTGCAATGCGCAAATCAAGCCGTCACCTGTGGTGCTTTTGTCCAGTACGATCATATGACCGGATGTTTCTCCACCGATGATTCCGCCCGACGCCCGGAGCGCTTCCAGAACGTATCGATCACCGACGTTTGCGCGCTGAAACTCGATTTTCTCGGCCTTCAGCGCTTTTTCCAGACCAAAGTTGCTCATTATAGTCCCGACAACGGGCCCTTGAAGTGTGGCGTCACGATGGCGTGCCATCGCCAGCACATATAGCAACTGGTCGCCGTCGATCAGTTGTCCATCCTCGTCCACCATGGCCAGTCGGTCACCATCGCCGTCCAAGGCAACGCCGACGTCGGCATTCAATGCGGGGACAGTCAACTGCAACAATCCAGGCTCGGTGGAACCGCAGCCGTCATTGATGTTTCTTCCGTTCGGCGAACAACCGATGGGAATCACATCAGCGCCGAGATTCCCAAGCGTTCGCGGTCCAACCTTATATCCAGCACCATTTGCGCCATCGAAAACGACCTTGAGACCTTCAAGATCTATTCCCTTGGGCATGCTCGCAATACAAAACTCCTGATATTGGACACGAGCCGTGTCAATACGCTTCGCCTTGCCGAGGGATTTGGATGTAAGGGTGATCGCCTTGCTCGCGAGGTGCTCCTCGATCTTGTACTCGATCTCGTTGGTGAGCTTGGACCCGGATGAGTCAAAGAATTTAATACCATTATCGTAATAGGGATTGTGTGACGCGCTAATGACTACGCCCAGATCTGCGGCAAACTCCTGGGTTAATCGAGCAATTCCAGGAGTTGGCAGCGGGCCGAGCAGCAACACGTTAGCCCCGGCCGCAACAAATCCGGCTTCGAGCGCAGACTCGAACATGTAACCGGACAAGCGTGTGTCTTTCCCTATGACTACTGTGCCGCCCTTAGGTACGAGCACTTGAGCAGCAGCGCTCGCCAAACGCATGGCGAAATCTGCCGTCATGGGTTCACTACCAACCGTTCCGCGCACACCATCTGTTCCAAAAAACTGTTTTTTCATGTTCCTGCCTCCATTACAGTCCGGGCTATTTCTAGCGCGTCTACCGTCTCTTTGACATCGTGAGCGCGAATGATCGCAGCCCCACTCAGAACGGCTATCACGGCGGCTGCAATACTGTCGGTCAATCGATCGGAAACATCCCGACCTGTTATTTGGCCGAGAGTGGACTTTCGCGACAATCCGACCAGCACCGGGAATCCCAGTGTCTGCAATTGTCGCAGATTCGCCAATAATTCGACATTGTGTTCATGTGTTTTCCCGAAGCCAAAGCCGGGATCAACAATAATCAATTCTCTGGGGATTCCAGCTTCTACGCATTTTTCTACCCGGGCACCGAGAAACGCAACAACGTCAGCAGTTACATCATCATAGACCGGCGCCTGCTGCATACTGCGGGGATGTCCTTGCATGTGCATAAGGCAAACCGGTACTTGAAGCTTGGTTGCTGCTTCGATAGCGCCAGGTGCCTGTAACGCCAAAACATCATTGATCATGTTCGCGCCGGCAGCCACCGCTTCCCGCATGACCGCCGCTTTGCTGGTATCTATGGAGATCGGTACGTCAGTCGTCTCCTTGAGAGCTTCGACGATCGGCAAAACCCGGTCCAATTCCAGCGATTCACTAACATCTTCCGCGCCAGGGCGAGTGGACTCACCGCCGATATCGATGATGGATGCACCGTCGGAGGCCATGCGCTCAGCCTGCTCCCTTGCTGCATCGAGCCCGACAAAATAGCCTCCATCAGAGAAAGAATCAGGCGTAATATTGAGAATGCCCATCACCGACGGGCATGGGAAATTCAGGGTACCCAGCTCTAGCAAGGGATTATTGTTCTTGCACTGTGCCGCCGATACCGCCCGTCACCTCGTCGGCTTCCGCGGCTATAGGTCCATCATCAGGCTGCTTGGGATCCTCTATCGAATCATCCCAATCCTCGGGAGGTCGGGGTTCACGACCTTCCATGATGTCCTTGATCTGCACTTCGCCGATTATTTCGTACTTAATCAGTGCATTTGCCATCGCATGAAGTTTGTCAACGTTGGCTTCGAGGAGTTGTTTGGAGCGACTGTAATTTGAATCGATAATGCGTCGAATCTCTTCGTCGATCGCGTTCGCGGTGTCGTCCGAGACTTGCTTATGCTGAGTGACAGACCGACCGAGGAACACCTCTCCCTCATCTTCGCTATACGTCAACGGTCCGAGTCTGTCAGACAATCCCCATTTAGTAACCATATTGCGAGCGATATCCGTCGCGCGCTCGATGTCATTTGAGGCTCCTGTCGTTACACCACCAACGCCATTGATCATTTCTTCAGCTATACGACCGCCGAACAAACTTGAGATGCTGCTCTCCAGACGTTGCCGCGACATGCTGTAGCGATCTTCCTCAGGAAGATACATGGTCACGCCTAAGGCCCTGCCTCTTGGAATGATCGTGACTTTGTAAACCGGGTCATGCTCAGGAACCAGATAACCAACAATTGCGTGGCCAGCTTCGTGGTATGCGGTATTGAGCTTTTCTGCCTCACTCATCACCAGTGAGCGCCGCTCGGCACCCATCATAATCTTGTCTTTGGCTTGCTCAAACTCTTCCATACTGACAACCCGTTTATTTAAACGTGCTGCAACCAAAGCAGCTTCATTAACAAGGTTGGCAAGATCTGCGCCTGAAAACCCGGGCGTACCGCGCGCAATTTTTGATAGCTTCACATCATCTGACAATGGCACCTTGCGCATGTGCACTTTCAAAATCTGTTCACGGCCACGGACGTCAGGCAATGGCACAACGACCTGACGGTCGAACCGACCAGGACGTAACAATGCGGGATCCAATACGTCAGGCCGATTAGTCGCCGCGATGACAATGATGCCTTCGCTGCCCTCGAATCCATCCATCTCAACGAGCATCTGGTTTAGCGTTTGCTCGCGTTCGTCGTGACCGCCGCCCAACCCTGCGCCGCGGTGACGACCGACAGCATCAAGCTCGTCTATGAATATGATGCACGGTGCTTGTTTCTTTGCCTGATCGAACATATCGCGTACGCGAGATGCGCCGACACCAACGAACATCTCGACGAAGTCAGAACCCGAGATTGTGAAAAACGGTACTTTGGCTTCGCCTGCGATGGCCTTGGCCAGTAATGTTTTACCCGTTCCCGGAGGGCCTACCATCAGAACACCCTTGGGGATTTTTCCGCCAAGTCGCTGGAATTTGCTCGGGTCTTTCAGGAATTCGACAACTTCGGAGACTTCTTGTTTCGCTTCCTCAACGCCGGCTACATCCGCAAACGTAATGCCGATCTGATCCTCTCCTAACAAGCGAGCCTTACTCTTGCCAAAAGACATCGCCCCTCGACCGCCACCACCACCTTGCATCTGACGCATGAAATAAATCCACACGCCAATCAAGAGTAGTATCGGGAAAGAGCTAATCAATAATTGGGCAATAATACTTTGAGACTCAGGTTCCGCAGCCGTAAATCGAACGCCATTCGTATCCAGCAAGCCAATTAGAGTGTTGTTATCGGTTTCGGGGCTAATCGTATAGAACGGCAATGGTTCTGATCGTCCGAATCGGATTTGCTTATCCTCGATAACCGCAACTGCAACCTGCCCAGCACGGACCTGATTCAGGAATTCTGAATAGTCCTTCTTCTGAGACTGGGTACCACTGACACCGGAAAGCCCCTGCACTACTGACAAAAGGACCACGGTAATGACGATAAATACTAGTATGTTTTTGGTTAGATCATTCACGTTTCGACACTACTATAATTGATAATTTCTCGCTACCAAGTACACCTCACGGCTACCGGCACGAGACGCTTTGGGTTTCATCACCTTTACACGCTCAAATGACTTGCGTGTATCGATAACGAATTCGTCTATTCCTGCACCTTGAAACACTTTACAGATAAAGTTCCCGCCTGGCTTTAAAACCCGACGCGCCAGATCAAGAGCTAACTCGACTAGGTACATCGATCTTGGCTGATCAACCACTCGAGTACCAGTAATATTGGGTGCTATATCACTCATTACAAGGTCAACACCTTCGTCGCCTATAGCCTTGAGCATTTGCAGAAAAATCGCTTCGTCTAGAAAGTCGCCCAAAATGAAATCGACGTCCGGAAGCGAATCCATGGGCAAGATATCAACCGCAACTATTCGCGCCCTGCCCTTGAGCTTCTTGGTGACGTACTGACTCCAGCTACCGGGCGCCGAACCTACGTCGACACAGACCATATCCGGTCGCAAAATCCGTTCTTTTTGATCGATCTGCTCGAGCTTGTAAACCGCGCGCGAGCGCCAGCCATCACGGCGCGCTTGCTGCACATAAGGGTCGCGCTCTTGCCGGTCACGCCAACTCCCGGTTGTTCGCCGCGGTTTACTCACTAAAAATTTCCCATTGCTCCGGTTTCATTTCCTACACACTGATACACTCCGCGCCCATGAACCTAAGCGAACAACAAAAGAAGTACCTGCGCGGTCGCGGCCATGACCTAAGGCCTCTCATAATGGTCGGTGACGGCGGTCTGTCAAAGCCTCTACTCGCCGAATTTAAATCTACCCTGGATCATCACGAACTCATGAAAGTCAAAGTTCGTGCTGCCGATCGTGAATCACGAGACGCTATGATTAAGACCCTGTGTAATGATTTTGGAGCACAAATGATTCAGCGAATCGGCAACGTCGCGCTGCTGTATCGTGCTAACCCCCAAAAGAAACCCGAAAAGCAGCTTAGAATTCCTTCTCGTTAGTCGTAGCTAACCTCGATCAACTCATAAGATTTTTCACCGTCTGGAGCCTTGAACTCCACGGCGTCTCCTTCTGTTTTACTGATCAACGCGCGTGCTATTGGTGAGGTGTAAGAAATTAATCCCGTATTGATGTTGGCCTCATCCTGACCAACGATTTTGTAGGTAATTTCCAGCCCCGTCTCGTCATCAAGCAACTTTACGGTCGATCCGAAAATCACTTTACCGCCCGCATCGATCTCAGTCACGTCGATGACCTGAACATGCGACAACTTGCCTTCCAGTTCTTTGATCCGACCTTCGATGAACCCCTGTTGGTCTTTGGCCGCATGATACTCAGCGTTTTCCTTGAGGTCGCCATGTGCACGTGCCTCCGCTATTGCGCGAATTACCGCCGGCCGATCGGTACCTTTCAGCTTCTTACGTTCTTGCTGTAGCAATTCGTGGCCACGAATTGTCATAGGCTCTTTATTCATGCCACTACCTCATTGTGCAAATCTTGCAATCGATTAACGTCACTGTTGTCTACATTTTCAATAGCACGGCATGTCGCTACAGCCGCGCCAAGTGTTGTGTAATAGGTAACTCCACGACAAACCGCCTCAGCCCGTATTGGAAGCGATTCAACTATCGCCTGTTTACCCTCGGTTGTATTGACGATCAAATCGATTTCACCATTCTTGATCATATCGACAATATGCGGTCGTCCCTCACGCACCTTATTGGCTCGTCGACATGATACACCAGCGCCGGCAAGAGTCTCTGCCGTACCGTGCGTCGCAATGATGTCGAAACCCATATCTGCCAGTAATTTTGCAAGCTCAATCGCTCCTGGCTTGTCGCTCTCCCGAACCGATAGGAACGCAGCCCCTTGCCTCGGCAGCACTACACCGGACGCGAGCTGCGCCTTCGCATAGGCCTCGCCAAAAGTCCTACCGATACCCATAACCTCACCCGTGGACTTCATTTCCGGACCAAGGATAGGATCACTACCGGGGAACTTGATAAACGGGAATACAGCTTCTTTAACCGAGTAATACGGCGGCTTACACTGATTCACGAAGCCCTGTTCCGCCAGTGATTCGCCAACCATCACTTTTGCCGCAATTTTCGCGAGCGGCAGCCCAGTCGCCTTTGAGACGAATGGTACCGTTCGCGACGCTCGTGGATTGACTTCAAGGAGATAAACAACATCGCCCTGAATCGCGAACTGGGTATTCATAAGACCGACAACATTCAGCCCTATTGCCAACGTCACGACCTGCTCTTCGAGTTCTTTTTGAATTTCTTCTGACAGGCTGAACGGAGGCAATGAACATCCCGAGTCTCCCGAATGCACGCCAGCTTGTTCGATGTGCTCCATGATGCCGCCAATCAAGACGCGTTCGCCATCATAAATACAATCAACGTCCACTTCGGTCGCCAAATCCAGGAATCGATCCAGAAGCACGGGACTGTCGTTTGACACGTTTATTGCGGCATCCATGTATAGGCTGAGACCCTCTTCATCGTGCACAACTTCCATTGCGCGGCCACCGAGAACATAAGAAGGCCTGACAATTACGGGAAAGCCAACGTCCGAGCTCAACCTCAGTGCCTCCTCCTTGCTCCGTGCAGTGCAATTGGGTGGTTGTTTGAGGTTTAGATCCTGAACCAGCTTTTGAAAACGCTCGCGATCTTCCGCAAGATCAATTGAATCAGGAGAGGTACCAATTATGGGTGCGCCGGCTTCCTGGAGTGCCTCGGCCAATTTCAAAGGGGTCTGGCCACCGTATTGAACAATGACACCCTTCGGCTTCTCTATCTCGATGATTTCCATAACGTCTTCAAACGTTAATGGCTCAAAATAGAGGCGGTCCGATGTATCATAGTCCGTGGAAACCGTTTCCGGATTACAGTTGACCATGATGGTTTCGTAGCCAGACTCGCTGAGCGCTAGCGCCGCGTGCACACAACAGTAGTCAAATTCGATGCCTTGCCCAATTCGATTGGGCCCACCGCCGAGAATCATAATTTTCGGGTTATCGGTCGGCGCGGCTTCACACTCTTCCTCGTAGGTGGAGTAGAGGTAGGCAGTTGACGTCGAAAATTCCGCCGCGCAGGTATCGACGCGCTTGTAAACCGGTCGCACTTTCAGCTCAATACGGCGTTTGCGAACAGCTTTTTCTTTTACGTTGAGTACAGCCGCCATTCTGGCGTCCGAGAATCCTTTGCGCTTCATCGAACGCATTAGCTCTTCACTCAATCCCGGCAGACCCACTTCCCGAATACAATTTTCGGCATTCACGAGATCAGCGATCTGTACCAAGAACCACGGATCAATACCGGTCAATTTTGCGACGTCCTGATATGAATATCCGTAACGAAGTGCATCAGCGACATAGAGCAACCTGTCCGGGCCGGGCATTCGAAGCTCATACCGGAGATCATCCCTGTCAGCATCCGTCACTATTGGGCCGCAAATCTCGTCCAACCCATCAATACCTGTCTCAAGGCCACGAAGCGCTTTTTGCAATGATTCTTGAAAAGTCCGGCCCATCGCCATGACTTCCCCAACCGACTTCATCTGAGTGGTAAGTCGATCGTTGGCGCCGGGAAATTTCTCAAAAGTGAAACGAGGAATCTTGGTTACGACGTAGTCAATCGTGGGCTCAAACGAGGCTGGCGTCGCACCACCGGTTATATCGTTCTTCAATTCATCAAGCGTGTAGCCAACCGCCAGCTTTGCAGCGACCCTGGCAATGGGAAATCCTGTGGCCTTGGATGCCAGTGCCGATGACCTAGATACGCGTGGGTTCATCTCGATGATCAACACGCGCCCCGTATCCGGACACACCGCAAACTGCACGTTCGAGCCGCCTGTCTCAACGCCAATTTTTCGGAGAACATCAATAGATGCATTACGCAGGCGCTGATATTCCTTATCCGTCAGAGTCTGCGCCGGCGCCACAGTGATTGAATCGCCCGTGTGCACACCCATAGGATCAAAGTTCTCAATCGCGCAAACAATAATACAATTGTCATTCTTGTCACGAACGACCTCCATCTCAAACTCTTTCCAGCCAATAACAGACTCCTCGATCAACACTTCTGTTGTCGGTGACATCTCCAGACCGTGAGTAATAATTCGCTCAAACTCTTCCCGGTTGTAAGCGATACCTCCGCCGGTACCACCCATCGTAAATGACGGTCGAATGATGGTTGGAAAGCCTATGTTCACTTGCTTTTCCAGGGCCTCGTCCAGTGAATGCGCAATTTCAGCGCGCGGGCTTTCCAAGCCAATCTCAGACATTGCACGACGGAATAAATCGCGGTCCTCCGCCATGTCGATAGCGTCTCGCGACGCGGCGATCATCTCGACGTTGTATTTTTCAAGCACGCCTTCCCGATCGAGATCCAACGCGCAGTTCAGCGCCGTTTGCCCACCCATCGTTGGTAGTAGTGCATCCGGCCGCTCCTTCGCGATGATGCGCTCCAGGGTGCTCCAGTGAACCGGTTCAATGTAGATCGCGTCTGCCATTTCCGGATCGGTCATGATCGTAGCGGGATTCGAATTGACCAGAATGACTCGGTAACCTTCCTCCCGGAGCGCCTTGCACGCCTGGGCACCAGAATAGTCGAATTCACAGGCCTGACCGATGACGATCGGCCCTGCGCCGATGATCAGTATGCTGTCTATGTCTGTGCGTTTTGGCATGTTTCGCTTTTTGGTATTAACTCAATAATTAAGATTAAGTAACGTTCATTTATTACTGTTAAATAAAGGGTTTTATGACGATTAAACCGTATTCAAATTGCTCTTCTTATGATTATCCATCTGCCTCAGAAATCGATCAAACAAGGGCAAGAGGTCATGCGGTCCCGGGCTGGCTTCCGGATGGCCCTGAAAGCTAAAGGCTGGCTTATCCGTCAAGGCTATACCCTGCAAGCTTCCGTCAAACAATGACCGGTGAGTTGCGGTGACGTTGTCCGGCAAACTGGCCTCATCAACTGAAAAGCCGTGGTTTTGACTGGTAATCATTACCTGGCCGGTGTCCAAATCCTGAACAGGATGATTCGCGCCATGATGACCGAATTTCATCTTTTCGGTCTTAGCCCCGGCGGCTAATGCTAGTAACTGGTGACCTAGGCATATACCGAACACGGGAATCTTCGAATTCAGGAATGAGCGAATAGCCGAAATAGCATAAGCGCAAGGCTCCGGATCACCCGGTCCATTGGAGAGGAATATTCCGTCAGGATTGAGCGCCATGACCTCTTCAGCGGTAGTGGTTGCCGGAACTACCGTTAGCCGGCAGTCCAAATCCGACAATAGCCGCAAGATATTGCGCTTTACACCAAAATCGTATGCAACGACATTGTAAGGCGCTATACGCCTACTTAATGCTTGCGGTTTCCGCCCAAAGCTAGTGCCGTGGCGCCACTGATAAGTATCATTTGTTGTAACAAACTTCGCCAGATCCATACCAGCGATGCCTGGAAATCGGTTGGCATGCTCGATAACCGTTTCTACCGCTTGCTGCCCTGTCATTATGCAGCCTGACTGAGCGCCTTTCTCACGGATGATCCGAGTCAGTCGTCGAGTGTCAATATCCGCGATAGCGACAGTGCCGCCCTGCTTCAGAAAGTCAGAAAACGTGCGCTCGGATCGCCAGCTGCTCGTCAGCATTGTGCTCTCGCGCACAATGAGGCCAGAGGCGTGAATCTTTTCAGACTCCATGTCGTCACTGTTTGTGCCGGTATTACCGATATGCGGATACGTGAGTGTCACAAGCTGACGACAGTAGGACGGATCAGTCAGAATTTCCTGATAGCCCGTCATCGAGGTATTAAATACCACCTCGCCTATTGTCTGGCCTTCGGCACCTATCGACGTACCGCGGAAAACGCTACCGTCTTGTAGTGCAAGTATTGCTGGCGTGCTCAAGTACGACCCTCGCGATGAAACCAAATTCAGACCGATTTTGGATCGGGTCGTTGCAATATCTGCTTGCTGTAGATACACAAAAGCGGAAGGACTGTGTCTTCCGCTTGCAAATCGCCGACCGCTCCAGCGATCCGTCGTAGTTTACTGAAGGGTGGCAGCTCGCGCCACACTGAAATGGTTTTTTTTGTGCGAAATAGCCTATTTTAGATAACTGAACAGCACATCCTGCATCGAATACAAGCCAGGCGGCCTATCAAGCACCCATCTCGCGGCCTGGAGAGCGCCATCGACAAACACCTGGCGCGTTGTAACACTGTGCGAGAAGGTCAATTGCTCAGTTGGCGAACTCATTTTGACTTCATGGTCGCCGGGGACATCGCCGCGTCGCTCGCTCGAATATTGGATCGCGTTAGTACTATCACCACCACGCGCTACAGCCATCGCCTCACCCAACTTCAAAGCCGTACCCGACGGTGCATCCCTCTTGTGAACGTGATGGGTCTCGGACACCTCGATTTCGAACTCCGGCCCGAGTGACGATGCGGCCTCCCTGACCGATCGTTCCAGAACTGCGATACCCAGACTCATGTTTCGATCAAAGACAATCGCGATCTTTGTCGCAGCACGCTCAAGGTATGTCAGTTGCGATTGATTAAGGCCACTAACTCCATAGATAAGCGGGATTTCTTGATGGACAGCGGCGTCGAGGACAATTTGGCTCGCCTCCGGCAAACTAAAGTCTATTGCAACGTCTGAGCCAATAAGTAAATCGCTGAGGTCGCCTCCGCGCTGCCATATTCCGGCCAGCTCCCTCCGCGCTGCCATATTCCGGCCAGCTCCAACCCCGCATCCCGGTCAACGGACGCCCCAAGTGCCTGGCCCATTCTGCCAGCACCAGCGATGGCTATTCGTGTGGATTTAATAACGTGCCCCCCCCTAGATAGACATGCCGATACTACTAGCTAATTCGGTCAAAAAACCATTTGACCGAATTAATCCATCCGCCAGCACGGGGACTGTGCTTATCTCCACCCTTCTTAACGGACGCCTCGAACTTTATCAGCAACCCTTCTTGCTCTGCGGTCAGACTTACAGGGGTTTCAACAGCGACCTGTGCGAACAGGTCTCCCTGCCGCGCATCACGAACGGTTGTAACGCCCTTGCCACGAAGTCGAAAGATCTTCCCAGATTGAGTTCCCGCGGGTACTTTCAACGATACATTTCCATCCAGCGTCGGCAGCTCAACCTCCCCACCCAGCGTCGCTGTTGAAAAGCTGATCGGCACCTCACACGCCAAATTCGCGCCGTCCCGCTCGAAAATCTTGTGTTTAGTAACTCGCAGCTCGACATACAAGTCGCCTGCAGGACCACCATTTCTTCCAGCCTCGCCTTCGCCAGAAAGTCGAATACGATCACCATCGTCCACGCCAGCTGGCACTTTCACCGATAATGTTCGTGTCTTTCGAATTCGCCCACGTCCGTGGCACTCCTCGCACGGGTCGCTGATCGTAGTCCCGGCACCTTTACAGGCAGGACAGGCCTGCTGAACAGAAAAGAATCCCTGCTGCATCCTCACCTGCCCAACACCGCCGCAGGTTGAACATTTTTCGGGGGAAGTACCCTTTTTTGCGCCCGACCCGTCACAGGTGCCACAACCGACCTGAGTCGGTACGTCGATCTCAACGGTATCACCAGCAACAGCCTTTTCGAGGCCCAGCTTCAGCTCATAGCCCAAGTCCGCGCCACGAAAGACCTGCGGGCCACCGCCACGCCGTCCACCACCAAAAATATCGCCGAATACGTCACCAAAGATGTCACCAACTCCCTCGGCACCTCCGAAGCCGCCTTGGCCACCGCCGCCAGCACGAAGTCCATCATGACCAAACTGATCGTAAGTAGATTTCTTTTCGGAGTCCTTGAGAACCTCGTAGGCTTCTTTGGCTTCTTTGAACCTCTTTTCGGACTTGCCACCGTCGTCTTTATTTCGGTCAGGATGATGCTTCATCGCAAGACGGCGATAGGACTTTTTGATCTCGTCAGCATTCGCTGATTTCGAGACACCCAGAATTTCGTAATAGTCGCGTTTTGCCATTTCTTTCTTTTAGATTTCGGGCGCCACTACGGCGCCCGATATTTACAACATTTTAGATTCGAAGATCGTACTACGCGGACTTCGACGTATCGTCGTCTTTTTCTTCGTCTTTTTCTTCGTCTT
>Ga0209383_1000447_pt1 | contig 29567 bp, 24 predicted proteins | sample CoawatmetaG02DNA_FD_187510 | JGI IMG/M metagenome (GOLD analysis project Ga0209383, IMG submission 187510) | Marine microbial communities from the West Antarctic Peninsula - Coastal water metaG029-DNA (SPAdes) (version 2) | ecosystem: Environmental > Aquatic > Marine > Coastal ... | reverse complement strand
AGTCGTACAATTACCCGACAACCAGAGTTCTTAAAGTAATTTAATCTCAAGTCAATACAATAATTTAAAAAAAACTGTTTAAAAACAATTATTTACAAATGTGGTATTATAATACCGCGCTTTTTAAGTTCCCAACTTTAAATAAATAAAAATCAAAGATGTTGGCACATCATCTCCAGTGCTTTTCCTCACCAACATAATTAGATCCAGGTAAAGAGCCATCAATTAAGAATGCATCAAGGACATTTCGCATTATTCGACCTACGTTATTGTCGCCATCATTAATGGGAAGGGCTTGGCTCCAAGCAATTGACCCTGCAGCGAAAACTGCTCCTTTATTTGGGGTAGTAAAATAAATCATATCCCCACGAACTTGTGGATCTTGTGTCCCACCACGACCAGGGAAAGCATAAGTTATATCTTCTGAAACTAATGGGTAATTATCTGAATGGCCATGGCTAGCAGCAACTAACATCGTATGCGGAGGAGTACCCAGTGTTAAGTCATAACGATCTAACTCAATACCTGCAGCCCCGCCCAAGCCAAGACCAAAATCACCAATCAATTCTTCATCACCAATTCCCTTAAAGATCCAAGAGACATTTTTATGAAAACTATCTGGCATGCGCTCGAATGGCTCAGAGCTATCAAACCCTTCGGTGGAAAATCCCAACCCAACTAATTTTTGTGGAGCCCTACCCCGTGATCGCCAGAGCCCAGATCTTTCACCAGACGATGCCAGATACCCTTCTCCAGCTTCAGCCTGCCAAGCCCTTGACCCAGCATCAAGCTTTCGCACCTCAATACAAGAAGGATCGTCTGGACACGTTGCAGTAACCCAGTAATATCCGTTTCCACCAAGATACATTACTCGCCCTCCAGACGTTAAATAATTTTCAGTAGCGTCTAACATACCTTCAGAATAATACTCTGGATGGGTCACATTCAAAACTGTCTTATATGGTGTCAATGCTGACACACCCTCCCTATCCAAATCGTGATCTGTAATAAGATCATAATCATACCCTGCTTTTTCAAGCCACCAAAGTAATGATAAATCTGCGGGCAATGCCCAAGGGATAGTCATGCCAGCCATGCGGTGGCCAGGACGAAGATTGATAATAGGTCGTTTCCAGGAGGTGAAACATACTCCAGCACCGTCTGAATGATGATCATAAGTGGAAAGTCCAAACTCCTCCAATTTCTGATACTCAATGTCTTTCTCAGATATGACAGGTGTATGTGCTACGATTGCTTGAGCAATTTGAGCCTCAAACGATAGTCTCTCATTAGCATAAGCTAGATATGTAAACGTGCTCATCTGAACAGCAATTTTTGCTTTAGGCTTATTAGGTCGAATTATCACCGGTATTCTGTCAATTGTATCACCAGAATTTATTTTTAAAGCATAAACCCCACTTTTCAAATTTTTAGGGGGTATCCAGGTAATAGTTTTCTCCCACTTACAATCAGTAATAGCATCATCATGAAAAGAGATTCCACCGTATTGAGATGGATTAAGCCGAAAGCTATCATCCCGTCCTGCCCAATTCCATCCTGTCATGCCACGCACTGGACGGTTTACACCAATACCAGACAGCTGATTTGGACCAATATCAACTATATCAATTCCAATACCTCGATCAGTATAACCAACTGTTGTATCCCAGTAAGTTAAAGGGTCAATTGGGACATTTCCGGCCTTAATAAGACCCAACTCATCTTGTGACAAAATACGCTCTACCACACCACACCGATCAATTTTTCCATTATATAACATTGATACGAATGAACCGCGCTCTTTATTTTCTTCGTTAGCGCCAGCAAGTAGGAATGATATATCGTCATCAGCGGGCTTTACCCTTAAACTTTCTGTTACAACGCTATTATGATTGTAGGGTGTCACAGGGCCAATAATAGAGTTCCAGCTATTTTGCACACTCTCTTGAACTATTGTTGTCTCTCCAGAAACGCAATCAAACGTAATTGCTACAAAAACCCAAACCTTTGGAACTAAGGGAATTTCAGCCGTAACTTTATCAATTTTTATTCCATCACCAACCCAAAATTCTAATTTTCCATCTGGATTAATACCCAAAGCATATCCTTTTGAGCTCGAAACAGACCACCTACCCATGATTGTTTGTCGTTCATGTCCAGGCATTGAAGGCCAAATAAAGGCATGCATACTAAAGGATTTTTTTAAACATAATAGATTGTTTTTGTCTTTCACTTTTATGAAAGAACCACCTTGTGTATATTGGCGCTTAACTTCGATCGTTATCGGAACATCAGATTCGATACTTTCCTCAACGAACCCCGGTCCCTCTTTATTATAATCACCATGTATCAATCTACTTATCTCTGCGTTAGCAGTATTCGTGCCTTCCGCAGAAATCATAAAATCAATAGGTTCACCTGCTTTAGCTGATAAAGGATCTGAATAGCCAAATAGTCTAATGTCAGTCATTTTTTAACTTTCTAAAAGGTCATTAACGCGAAGCAAAAACACAGCGTGATATGCTTCGTTTAAATTTGTGTAAATCTTATCATCCACCACTCTTGGAGGCGTCCCCTTAACACCAGATACAGCCATGACGCGATAATCATCTTCACCCTCTTTTAATCGCATTATAACATATTTATCTGGCATTTCTCCACGTCGAAAAAAATTCAATACTCTCGACAATTGATCAGAATGCTTACCTTGTGGAGCTTCTTGATGTTCTTTGATTAAGTCAGGCGTAATAAGAGTTTTTAAATGATCTCTCAGCCTTTTGTTAAACCGTCTATAATAAATTTCCTGTTTGTCATGGATTTCAGTTGCTTCTTCGGGCATTACCTCACCCCCCTTTATAGTTCGGCGAGCACGACGCTCACCACTTTTTCGTTTACGAAATGCCCGGAATTGTTCACGAGCTCCCGTTAAACCTTCATGCGTGACCATTGTGACAATAAGCATAATCACCGCTACTAATATTATTCTTAATGGACCTAATTCTATCAAACCTTTGTCGATTAAAACCACAATAGCTGCCCCAACGACTGCGCCCTCAGCTCTACCCAGTCCACCAATCACCATCATGGCAAATAAAAGCATAACTTGATCTAAAGAGAATACTGATGGAGAGATGGATTTATAATACATCGCATAAAATGCACCTATCACTCCAAGTGCAGCAGATGACAAAACAAATACAAAAAGGCGAGCTCGTCTAAAATCTATGCCAACAGCCTCAGCAAATGCCTCATCTTCTCTGGACGTTTTTGCTACTCTCAAAAGCAAACCCAATCTTTCCGAATTAACTAGACGCCAAACTAATAGTGCACCCAATAAAATTAGAAAAGCTCCCGCAAATCCCAGCAACAATCCAGGTCGTTGTAGAAACCAGTCTTCTGGAATAAAGCTATCTACCTGCGTTATTGCACCACCAGTTTGAGTAAGACCCCTTAACTGACTAACAAACACTCTACAAATTTCAGCAATTCCCATAGTTAAAAGGGCATAATACAGTCCATCTAACCTTGTTGAAGGTGCCGCCAAAATTGCACCAAATACAAAACCAACCATTGGTCCAATAATTAACATAAATGGCCAGGGCACTCCCAGGTAAACATTTGCTGCTGCAGCACCATATCCAGAGATTCCAACGACCGCCAATGTGGCCAAAGAGAAAATTCCAGCAGTTCCAACAATTAGAGTCCAAAGCACATTAATTGCCGCGTACATGCAAAAAATAGAAACAACCGAAATTAATGAATTGGAAAGAAATGGTGTAATAAGAGCAAGTAACAATAGACCAATCGTCCACCATAAAGGTTTTTTATCTATTAATACTCGCTCTCTATTTAAATTTTTTGGATTATGAACTCCACGCCACTGAAGCAAGTGACGTTTGCTGAATGGCATTCTTAACCTAGCCCACTGCCCTTTTTCCGAAGGCTTTATACGCCATTCCCAGTGCCTTCTTCCCACAGAAAAAAATTTATTTTTTGTACTCATTACTACTCTCTCGTATCATCTAATAAGCCGCCTATGCCACGCGGTCTAATAATTAAAACAGCAATAATGAAAGCAAAAGTAGAAAACATCACATACCTTTGACCTAAAAATGGAATTGAGCCTATGAAGGCCTCAAGAAAACCAATTAAGATAGCTCCTATAACAGCTCCTGGAACCGACCCTAATCCACCCAAAAGTGCAATTGTTAAACCCATAATCAAAGGTACTGATCCAGAGGTTGGGCTTACGAATATTGTTTGAGATAATAATGCAGCAGACATTCCTGCTAATGCACCAGTTAACATTAAAACGGGCAGAGCAGTTACTTTCCTTGAAATACCAGAATAAGCAGCCCCTTCAGCATTTTGCATCATTGCCCGAACTTCTAAACCACGCCTACTATACTTCAACCAACCCAATGTTAATGATAAAATTATTATAGCACCAATTATTGTACCTGCTTGATCAAATCTTATTTTAGTTCCCCAAATTTCCCAACGTCCAAATCCAAAAATTTTTGGTAATCCTCTACTTCTCGGTCCAAAAATATAAAGGAGAGATTGTACAGACGCAATGTTAATTGCGAGAGTGATGATCAAACCACGAATAGGATAATTTGGTTTATCGTGGATAGGTAAAAATGCCAAAACGTAAATAAGGGCACCACAAATAGCTCCTGTAATTAACGCCGAGCCAACTAAGGTACTGGCCATGATAAAAGTTGCTAAAGCTGTTTTACCAAAACTTGCAATAATAATAGGTTTCATAACCCCTGTAATGATCCATGCACCATACCCAGAGACAGCAAATGTAGCACCATGAGCCATATTTATCATACCAACGCTGGACCAAAGAATAGAAATTCCAATTGCCATTAATGCATAAATTGAGGCTAGATTTAATGCGTATATAACAAGACCTAAATCCAATTAAATTCTCCTATAACAAAGATACATGGCCAACTTCACCACGCATTCTTCCGGCATGCATACCCACTATTCTGTCAACTTTACCGGATAAAAGGTTAACATTTTGTTCAGCAATAATCATTGCTGCATCAGTAACTGGCAACGCCCAAAGCGCTTCCATTACTCCATGTGAGATTTTTGGTGCAAGGCCAAGTGATGGCTCATCGATCAAGTATAACTTCGCCTCAACCATAAGCATTCTACCAATTGAAACCATGCGACGTTCGCCACCTGATAATTTACCGACAAGTGAGTGCTCCAATGTACGCAAAGGAGGAAATATATCAAATACGTTTTCAATACGTTGTTTTTTTTCTTTCCACGCTTGCTTTGTATAAGCCCCACACTCGAGGTGTTTTCTAACACTTAAACCTGGGAAAATCGCATCACCTTGCGGGGCTACTGCTATTCCTGATCTTACCAAACGGGGAGTTCTGCGTCCTGCACCAACAGATCTGGACCCACCTATCTCAATATCATTAAATTTAATCGAACCTTGCTGCCATCCAGACATATGAGTTATCGCCCTAAGCAAAGTAGTTTTACCGTGGCCATTCAAACCGACAAGACCAATCCTTTCACCAGATTTTACTGTCAAGTCCACTTCATGTAATACTCTCAGAGGTCCGTATCCAGCAGACAACTTACTTATCTTAAGAATATCAGACATGGTTATCTTCAAAATAGGCAGCATGAACTTTTGGATCTTTAAAAACAACTTCTGGCGCACCCTCAGCAATAACCTTCCCAAGATCTAAAACAACAACACGATCAGCTACAGCTGATAAAAGCTCTAATCGGTGCTCAATCATGATTACCCCTATGGCATACTCATCTACAAGACGACGAATAATAAGATCCAACTCATCTATTTCTGAATTAATCAATCCTGATGCAGGTTCATCCATTAAAATAACTTTAGGTTTTCTCATCATCAAACAAGATATAAGTAATTTACGGCGATCAAATGCACCTAAACTAACTGCAGGAGTATCCCAATGAACCTTTAGGTTCGTCAGCCTCGCAGACCATTCCGCATCATGAACACTTAGATATGGTTTATAAGCTTTGCGGGTGGCTCTAAAAGTTTCTCCTACTGTTAGTGAGGCGGGAGTAACGGGGCTTTGATAGGTTCGACCAAGGCCAATCCTAGCTCTGTCAAAAAAAGCAATACTGGTAATATCCTGCTCGCCCATTTTAACGTACCCTGTTTCAGAAATATATCGTCCACAGAGAACCTCAAACAAAGAAGTTTTTCCAGCCCCATTTGGCCCTACAAGTCCCACGATTTCTCCCGGATTAACATTGATGGAGACATCTGTAAGGATGCGCCTACCGCTAAACGACAGGCTAACATCCTTACATCCAAAGAGTTTAAAAGACGTGGTCATTCTTTAACTTACATCCAAGGAGCAAGTCTGAATGGAACTTCGCCATAAGGCGTAGGTGCGATAATTCGATGCTCTCCATCTTGAACTTGGAAGAACAAATGTGCTTGTCCACCTTCTGGGTCTTCTGTCATATTCGGATAGCTTGTACCACTATTCGTTTCGGCCCTAAATTTATATGTACCATTAACTCCACGAAAGTTAGCACCTCTAAGTGCTTCTCCAACTGCATCGAAGTTTGTATGATCACCAGTTTTTCCCCAAGCATCTGCCAGTAGATAAACCGCGTCATAACCACCACCTGTGTAGACCATACCCATAGTTCCAGGGTATTTAGCACGATATTTAGCTCTAAATTCAGAACCTTTTTCATCGGCATATACTCCATAAACAGTACCCCAAACCATGCCTTCACCAGCACCGGCTGCTAAGTCAAGAAACTCTGGTTGAGATGGACCATATTGAAGGTAAACTAGAGCACCTGGTACGGGATCATATGCATATTGTTGAGCAAATGCAGCAAGTTCCGCAGCAATCCAGTGATCAATCATGATTGCAGCTGCGTCTGTATCTTGAAGCGCTCGAATTACAGGAGCCCAATCTTGTACGGGAAACTGTATATCCGTAATTGCTGCAACTTCCCACTCACCATTTGTTTTTGCTATTTCTTTTTGAGTAGCTTTGCTGATATTTTGCGTGTAGGATATTTGTCCTTGCACAATATGGACCTTATTATTTTTAGGCTCCCATTGTCCTGATGCTTTTAAATCTGACAGAAATCGAACAAATCCAGTTCCATACCAAACTTCAGCAACATCCAATTGAATGATGTTTTTATATTTTTCAGGATTTCCCTGATATAACTCAACATTCACTGATGAGGTGTTTCCATGTAGATAAGGAATGCCACTTGGCGCAGCAGCATCCATTGCTGGCTGAGGTATAATTGTGAATGCGGAGGCGATAGCATGTACCCCACTCTCAACCAAATTCAAAATACCAGCCACATTACCCTCAGGGGTTAACATATTTAAGTCAATAATTTTGGTCGACAAAGTATGGCCATTTACGCCACCAGACGCATTAATTTCTTCGATAGCCATTAAAGCACCATTAGTGAAATCAGTATGATCAGCCACACCAACTGGCCCAGATTGGGCAGCTGGAATACCTATTAAAATTTCACCAGCATTAGCTGAATTCAAACCTAAGCTCAAACCAACTGCTAAACCGCCAAAACAAATTGACGTTTTGATTTTTGATAACAAAGTTTTCATTTTACTCTCCCTAAATTGTTGAGTTTATACATATTCTCCCCAACGATATATTCTTTTGTATACTGTATACATTCTATCCTATGAATATTGATGACATTGTCAATAATATTGTTACCAAAAGTTAAACTTGGACTTCTTCCCGTAACAAAGTACCTTTTTTTTCCACTATTAAAAGTGGCAGTTGGTAGACAAGAGTTAAATATTAGGACTATGATAAATACTTTTAAGTTGATGTAAAAATATTTAAACAAACTTGTTAGTAACTATATTATACAATTTTTAAATAATTCGAGTTTTGAATCAATTACTATAATGGAGCTGCTGGAAATACGCCTGGCATAACAACAAAACCCTCAATACGCTTGAATCTATCCATCCACCGCCTTATTGCTGGATATGACATCCGAGATATGCCACCCTCTTCCGATAAAGCGACATAAGGAAAACATGCAATATCAGCAATAGACGGATGCGAGCCATCACAGATCCAATCATTACAAAGTTCCTCTTGGAAAAATAAATGTTCATCTAAAATTCTAAACTGTGAATGAGCAATCTCTCTACATTTCTCAATATCAAAATTATGATAAAATAACGTATCATGTAGCCGAGCAGCCGAAGAGCTTCCAGTTATTGCATCTCCAAAAGAGAGCCATTGAGAGATAAATCCAATTTTCTTAGGATCATCAATTGGATACCAGTTTTTACCTTTGTCATATTTGGATGCTAAATAAACCAGGATGGCCTGCGCATCTCTCAGAACCACGCTCTCATCAGAAATCACAGGGAGTTGACCCAGAGGATTTATCTTTAAAAAATCATCCGATTTATGTTCTCTGCTTGGATAGAATTCAATTTTTTCAGAAGAAAATTCTAAGTTTAAAAAAGAGAACATCAGTCGAACTTTATAACAATTTCCTGACAACTCATAATCATAAAGTTTTATCATAATTAACCTATATATCTAATATCAAACGTTTTGAAATTGCTCGAGAGACGCAAGTCATCATAACTTTACCTTCCGCCTTTTCACTAGAGTTTAAATAAACATCTTGATGATCAACCTCACCTTCGATCACATTGACTTTACACGTCCCACATGCACCTTGCTCACAAGAGCTTGGTAGATCTATGCCATTTGATTTTAAAACCTCAAGAACAGTTTTCCCTGATGGGACATTTAACGACAAAGCAGATCTTGCTAGTTCTATTTCAAAGCTTGATTTATCATTAATTTCTTTTGTATTTTTGAAATATTCAAAATGGACAGAGTCATCTGACCATCCAAGATCAGACGCAATTTTCAACGTAGCTTCTAACATCGGACCAGGACCACATGCATATAAATTTTTTGCTTTCATTGGGTTCTGGACGATTTCACTTATTTTTCCCAACGTAGATTCTGGAGATAAACCTGCATGGATTGAAACATTCTTTCCAAGTTTTTTCAAAACTTCATCAAAGGAAACATGCTTTTCATCACGGACAAAATAGTGAAGTTCATAGTTAAGACCCATACCATGTAATGCCTGAGACATCGACAAAAGTGGTGTAAGCCCAATACCCCCTGCTATAAATACGGTATGAATTGAATCTCTTCTAAGAGGAAAATTATTTCTTGGCATTGATATAGCTAAAAGATCCCCTTCGCGAATATTTTTATGAATAAACTCTGATCCACCTGTGCTTACGTCTTCAAGCTTTACACCAATACGATAACAATCAGTCTCACCAGGACCATTTAATAATGAGTATTGGCGAATTAATCCATTTTGAAGATGAAGATCAATATGAGCCCCAGGTTGAAAAGTTGGTAATTGCGCCCTGATACCTTCTAATTTTAATGAGACAACCCCCTCAGAAACTAATCTCTTCTCAGAAACCACAACTTTTATATCCGATTTTCTGCCACCCTCTTCAGATAAGGGCATTTTTGCTAAATCCTCAGATACTTGAGAAATTTTTGCAACCATTGGCTCTATCTTCAGCTCATGTGTTATGGCATCAATTTTGCTACGTAGGCTTTCACAAATGAAATTATGATTTTTTAAAAAATTGTATCGCTCATCACCAGTCAAAGTTTGATTTAATACGCCCCTAATTACCGATAATTTACTATCTTGAGGTTGCACAAAAAATATGATTTTTTTTGAATTGCCCAATTTAATTTCAATTGAACCGTCCTTTAAAAGTTTACTCTCAAAAGTAAGTCTTGAATATTCTTCAATCAACTTCTCATTGATCAAATCAATTGGGGCATTGACTGTTATAGGGCGTAAAACAGTGTTTTCTGAAAATTCATTAAAACCAAAGTTATCATCCAAAGCCTCTTCTCCAGTCCAAATCATTCCCATAGATTCTTTAACTGGGTAAGTATTATTACATATGGTTCTGGCTGGTGCATCAGCTGGATGTGCTGGAATATACGTACACCCAGCAGTCCTGTTAGCATAACGCCAACCGTGATATTGACAACGTAGTTCAGTTCCTTCGTTTATGCCAATAGAAAGTCTAACACCACGATGTAGGCACCTGTTCTCCCACACATTAACATTTCCATCATCTGCTCTCCAAACTGCAAATTCACGTCCAAGAAGCTGAGCATGGAAAACATGTCTAAACGGGAGATCTGAACTTGAGGCAATTGGATACCAATTCTGACGTAAATCGCTATTCATACAAATAACAACTAATTAAGTTTTTATATTTAAATTTGATCATTCGTCTCTTAAAACCTCTTATAAAAATTCATTATGCTCTACTTATCTAACGATAATTGTTATGAAGTACCGGCATCACTAGAATGGGATGTGGATTTGGTTTATCATCATGTTTATTCACTTTCAGATTTATTGTAATTAATTGAAATATTTTAATAACAACTTTGTAATTGTTCATTAACTTTTATTTTTGAAAAATTATCAATTCACCAGTGGTGACCCCAATCCGAACTTCTTCGATAAAGAACGCCTAAACTCTACAGACATTCTATCAGCAGGAATATGAATTTCTTCCATTAAATCTAAAGGTAAATCTTCTGGATGTTGACCCTCAACCATATCCTTATCTTCATTATTAATCATAGAGGTTTCCAAAGTAAGAATTTCCAAATTTGGATTACCAGTGGTGTCAGTTGCCATTTGAAAAATTTTTGTTTCGTATGCCGACACAGGACAAACAGTATCTGCAAAATATTGAACATAATCAGAATCGATAGGACTTATCATTATTATTGTGGAAAACGGAAAAGTTAGTTCATACCGATATATTACATTTCTTTCCAACCCTTCCACTTCATCAGGGAACCTATTACCCTCTTCCAAATAAGGAAGGTCAAAAGCTAATCCATAACCTGTATGTTCTACTTCATAGTCTGCTATAGCGTCATCTTCATAACCACCAAAAGTTTCCTTATGAACCCACGGGAAATGAGCAACATCATTAAAATTCTCAACATGACGACTAGCAGCAGCGTGCCAAGTATCTGTTGGAAAATGTAAATTTTTTAGTTTTGGATTGTTTATTCCAGGCCAAACGGGAAGAGGCCAAATAGGATCTTCACTTAAACAAGCAAAAACAATACCATATCGCTCTTCGACCTTCAGTGATTGAAGCTTTAACCTTGGTGGTATTCTGGTATTCTTTTTATTAACAGAAGGAATTTTAGTGCATTTACCTAAGTGATCATAACAAATACCATGCATTGGACAAACTAGGTTGTCATCACTTATCCATCCAGCACTCAACTTGGTTCCCCTATGGGGGCAAATATCTTTAGCTACTGAAACACCAGCTGAAGTTCTATAAATAACAAGATCAACATCAAGAAGTTTAGCTTTAACTGGCTCGTTTTTAATTTCATGTGAAAAAGCAATAGGATGCCAAAATTTGGCTAATATCCGCCAATCACTTTCAGAAAAAGAATTATTGCGGGGTAAATCTGAGGCAAATTTCGAATTATTAATAGTTTCAAACATATAGGAAATTACCTTTTCTTAATTACATCATAAAATATATCAAAAAATTACTGAAATTATAATCTTATAGAAATATCTAAATATCTAAATTTATTATCCATAATTAATATTAACCCATAAAACTGTAAAAGATAAAATAAACTAGCCATAATAAAGTTCTAATCAGCGCTCGCTATTACGCCATATTTCAAACCTTTATTTAATAACCATCTTCGGTAGGCAATAGCTGATTTATCGGCTCGAATTGGTGTTTCTATTCTTGAATCAAGGGGCAAACGTTTTGGATACTGATTTTCTAAAATTGGCTTATCCTGAGCAAAAATAGTTTGCTGAAATTGTCTGATTTCTTCATCGGTACTATTATCATCAATTATGCACATTCCAGTATGCGCCCTAACCCACTCTTCAGTCATTGGTTGAACAAATATAATTATCACATCAAGTCTCTTAACATCTACTGCACTTGATTTATACAACAACGCACAATTTAAATGCGGCACTCTGTATATATAGTCTACGTCCATGCCCTCACTTGAAGAAACAGCGGCCTTAGGTTGATAAAATTTACAACTAGTGGCTAAAATCTCATCACGCTCTTCAGAGACCTCCACATCGTAATCCTTCACTTCAGTGTGAGGCTCTTCTCCCAAGATACCACTATGAACATATGGAAAATGCCCCATATCAAGAAAATTTTCCACAGCCCGCCCAGCAGATACATTTACACCAAAGACACCAGTGGCAACGTTTCGCCGATCTGTCTCATTAAACTCAGGAAATGGAAAAAGTGTTTTAGGAGGTGTTCCCAAAGAAACCCAAACAAAACCGTATTCTAACTTTATAGGCAAAAATATTTTTGGAGAATTACTGCGCCACACCAGAACAATATCAGTTTCCTTAACAATATAAGTAACTTCTTCACCAAGAAGTGTGGTATGATAATTCTTTCCAATAGTTAAAATATCTATAGCTGAAATTGGATGCCATTGGTTCAACATTACTGGATCAAGACATAAAGTGTGCATTTGTAAATTTCTCCAATAAGCTTCGTAATCAAAATTATGAATAAATAATTCGTTAACTGATGGCCATGTCTTAATAAATTTTTATTTATATTGAATAGGATATAAATATCTGATTAGCATCTTTTATTGTCTAAAATTAAAATAACCATAAAAAATTACTATTTCGTATTAGAGTTTCTGCATGCAACAATTTATTAACCAAATTAGTGCCTTCGTATTTGGAAAGTACAGACAAAAAAAAGGCGGTGTCTTTGGACCAATACATGGACCTTATTTCGTATTTTTTTATGTAGAGGCAGGTTCTTGTACAATAATAACAGATAATAAGGAATTTACTATTTCGGCTGGTCACTGTGGTTTTTTTGCATGCCAAAAATCTATTAAATACATTTATCCAACCAACATAAATACAGTATGCACTTGGTGTGAGGGGTACTTTGGGAAAATGGGAAAAAATAATATTGAGGTCATTCAAAAGAACCCAATAATACTCTCAATAACAGAAAATCAAAAATTATTATTAAATATTGGTTTGTCGTTAAACTCAGACTCTAATCCCAACTTAAATGAGTATAGAAATTCTATAGGCTATTCCTGCCTAAGATCTCATTACTATGAATTAAATAAGAATACCCCACATAATAAATATCCAAGTTTTTTATATTTAGCAAAAAGCTATATTGACGGAAACTATACGGACGATAGCTTAAAAGTTTCTACTTTAGCAGATATAGCATCAGTGACTGAACAACATTTAATATCTAGTTTCAAGAAACATATTGGCATCACACCTTCTCGATACATCTGGGAAAAACGTGCACATTTCGCAAGAAAATTACTTTTAGAAACCAACTTAAGCCAACAAGAAGTTGCCTACCAATGCGGTTATAAAAGTATTCCACATTTTTGCCGAAAGATAAAATTACAATTTGGACAAACGCCAAATACAATAAGAAATTCATAAAGTACTAGGTTTCTGAGCGTTTAATTTTAATAAACGGTAGATCAACAACTCTTGCCGCAGCTAAACCAATTAAAGTACCATCTGTACTTAAGAGCTCCACCTGGACATCATCTCCAACATTTATAGTCAACTGGTTTACAAAACAAAATGCCACTGCATTATTTAACGTTGGGCTCCAACAGATACTGGATGCTCGCCCAATAATGCTATCCTCATAATAAATTTTAGTTGAACCCCAATATACTCGAGAAAGCATTTCATCGGGTCTTTTAGCTAGTAAAGAAATTCTCACAATATCTTCGATATTAATAATTAACCCTAGAAAACAATTCTGATCTTTGATATCCCTACTTTTTATTAAAGAGCTTTGCCCTATAAAATTTCTCTCACTCTCATATTCTATCAATTTACCAAGACCAGCTTCAATTGGGGAAATAGTTAACTTCTGATCTACCGCAACATTAGCCGTTTTTTCGTCAGGTCCAGCACCTGTATAATCAGCTGAAACTAAGATTAAACCTGCTTCAATTCTTGCAATATCAACTGCATATTCACCGGCTGGCAGCGCTCCAAATTTTTTACCAACCTGCAGTAATTTTAATCTTACGCTGTTTCCTCCAATGGACGGTGTCCAAATTTCATAGCCTCTTTCACCTGTAAACCCTTGCCGAGCAATAAATACATCAACTCCGGCAATCTTATGAAATGCCACACCAGAAAAACTTAACTCCTCCCAATCATCACCTATAACCGCCGAAAGTATTTCGCTCGAACGAGGTCCCTGAATAGAAAGAACTCCATATTCAGAAGTTTTATCCAAAACTTGGACACACATATCGTTTACATTACTTTGAAACCAAGAAGTGCTATTTTCACCGACTACTAAGTAACTATCTGAGGATAATCTAAAGATGAGACCATCACCAATCATTAGCCCTTGCTCATTACACCAAGGCGAATAAATACATCGCTGGACAGAGAGACTTGAAATATTGCGGGTCATTAATTTATCTAATAACTTTGTTGCATCTAGTCCAGAAATGGACATTTTAGGTAAAGGTGACATATCAATAATCGCTGCTGTCTGGCGTATAGCTTTTAACTCTTCATGCATTGAGGAATACACATCAGGGATTATGAAATCCCCCCAACCATACCAGAAGCCTGACTGTACTTCATTTGAAGTTGAATTATGAAAAGGAGTACCCTTAAAATATCCATTTTTTAATAACATATCCATATTTTATCCTAAATTTTAGATCAAAATTATTTATCTACGTAATAGATAATGTCATAAAATAGTACTTATAACATTATCTAAATATCTAAATAACTAAAATTATTATCTATAATTAAGATTAACCAATTTGATTTTATATCATATATTTACTAATTTTAAAAAAATTAAACATAATATTTTCATTATGGAGACTTAATATAATGACAAGTATAAAGTTTGAAACTGGCATAAGTTATAATGAAAAAAGAGAACCTATTTTTAAGGGCACCCCTTTTCTCGAATGCACCTCACCATTAAATGCAAATGCGCTCTGGATGAGATGGGGGAATTATATGGTTGTAGATACCTACAGCGACCTCGAAATTGAATTAAACGCAATAAGAAACAATGTAGCGATGGGAGATATGTCACCATTAGCAAAATACAGAATATCTGGCCCAGATTCTGAAAATTATTTAAATAGATTAATCCCAAGAAACATAAATAAAATGAAGATTAACCAAGCATACTTCTCACCTTGGTGCAACAAAGAAGGCTTAATGGTAGGCGATGGATTGATTATACGTGAGAGCGCAACATCATTTATAATATCTTCTGATCCAGGTTTAAAATGGTGGACGTCTAACGCTATTGGTTTTGATGTAAGCATCACTGACCAAACAGACAATTATGGAATACTGACTATACAAGGGCCCAAATCAAAAGAAACAATATCAAATGCTACCAATAAACAAGTAATAGACCTTCCATTTTCTCAATGTAAAAAGTTTAATCTTGAAGGTCACGAAATCTTGGTCATGCGACAAGGTTTTACCGGGGAGCATGGTTATGAAATTTGGGCTCCACGAGAACTAGGATTAAAAATATGGAAAATTGTTGAGGAGGCCGGAAAAGAATTTAATATTTTACCTGCTGGAGCATGGGCATTAGATATTTCAAGAATAGAGGCAGGCCTTTTAATTCCAGGTTATGACTATACAGGTGCCGGACCAGAAGAAGAAATGGGCGGTGCAGGTATTTACGCATCATCTGAGTTTGTTGCTTCACCGTTTGAGCTAAAATTAGGTCAATTTATTGACTTTTCTTCTGGTCGCTTCATCGGTTGTGATAGACTAGCAGATATGGCTAATTTAGAAGGTCGAAAGCAATTAGTTGGACTTGAAATTAACTGGCAAGAGCTATCAAGTTCTGAACCAAACAATCTACGCAGAGTTAAATGGTATCCAGTAAGAGCTTTTCAAAATGGTACAAGCATAGGCTATGTGACCAGCATCGTTTGGTCTCCAACATTAAAAAAATTAATTGGATTTGGGCATTTAAACTTTGATACCAATACAAATGAAGAGATTACATTATTATGGGAAAACGATAAAGAATTAAAAGCATCAATTTGCTCCCTACCATTTTATAAAAATAAAAGGACCAATTGATGGATACAATATGCAAGGACAAAATATTACTAAACGACTGGTTTGTTGTTGGGGAACACAAATTAATTAATAATGGCACAGAACTTCGAACCTTTTTACTTGGTGAGAAAATCTTAATAATTAAAGATAAAATTGGAAATGTAAGCGTTTTATGTAAAAATAAAGTTATGCCAATGACACTCAGGTATGGCTTTATTTGGACGAGCTTAGGAAAACCAAAAGACCCTATTATTAATATACCCGAGGCTTGTGAATACAATCGCCATATAATCACTGGAGGTGCGACCCAGGTTAATACTTCAGGGTTACGTGTTGTTGAGAATTTTCTTGACCAGTCTCACTTGGCATTTGTACATCCAGGTTATTTGGGTGAAGAACCGCATACAGAAATTAAAAACTATAATGTAGCCCTAGTTAATGATGAGATCATGGTAACCGATGTGAACCTGTACCAACCAAGTGCATCACCTGCAGCTAAAACTGGAGCGATGGTTGCTTATGAGTGGCGTGTTTATAAACCATATATTGTAGCGCTCTATAAAGCCAATCCTGTATATCCAGACAAAAGAGACTATATTGTTCTGTTTATACAGCCAATCGATGAAGAAAACTGTATCGTCCATTCTTACCTTTGCTTTATTAAAGATGGTTTAACAAAAGAAGAAGTGAGATGGTTTATGCAAGTCATTTTTCATCAAGATAAACCAATATTAGAAAATCAAATACCAAAAAGACTACCGCTGAACCCTAGATCAGAAACACCCATAAAAGCTGATGAAGTGTCAATAGTATATCGACGCTGGTTAAATAAAAAATCGATCAGTTATGGCGCTATTATTAACTCTGAAAGTTCATAATTTGTTAAACAAGGGTACTTGTTTTAAGGCAAGAAACTGCTAGCATATTTCTACAACATTAAATTAAAGGTTCTAAAATGACAAAGAAATCTAACGACTTAAACACTGGGAATGGTCCTAGGAAATATTTCTCCTCTGGAACCTCAGCCAAAAAAATACCCTTTGATAGCATACCAGTAATAGATTTTTCTGCAATGTTTGGAGATGATCAGTCTGCAAAAATAATTGTTGGCGAAGCAGTAAGGAAGGCGTGTACTGAAGTTGGATTTTTCTACGTAAAAAATCATCGTGTAGATGATGAGATTATTAACAATACCTTTGATGCGGCAGAGAGTTTTTTTAATGCAACCATTGAAAAAAAATTAGAGGTTAATATAGAGAATTCAGAAGCTTTGAGAGGTTATACTGCTCTTCTTGCATCAGGACACGACGATACAGGAAAAGCAGATTTTCACGAAGGATTTGATCTTGCTTTAGATTTAGACCACTCAGACGAGGATGTGAAATCTGGCGTGTTTGGTTATGCACCTAATCAATGGCCAACAGGTATGGATTCTTTTAAAAGTTCTTTAACAACCTACCATTCATCAATTGTAGATTTTGGAAAAAAGATTTTTGAAAGTTTTGCACTAGCTCTAGAATTACCGACAAATCATTTTGAAGGAGCAATAACAAAACCTATGGCCCATATGAGAGTTCTACATTACCCTCCTCAAGATCCAAAATCTAATAAAAATCAAATGGGCATAGGGGCACACTCAGATTATGAATGTTTTACAGTTTTATGCACAAGTGGTGTGCCAGCTCTGCAAGTCTTAAACACTGATGGAATATGGATCCAAGCTCCTCCTATAGAAGGGACATTTATTGTAAATGTTGGTGATCTTATGGCGCGTTGGACTAATGATTACTTTCAATCGACAGTTCATAGAGCCATAAATTTATCAGGAAAACGGAGATACTCCATTCCTTTCTTTTATGGACCAAATTCAAAAGAAATAATAGAAGTGTTACCCAGTTGCCAAAGCAAAACGACAATAGCTAAGTATGAACCAATAGAAGCTGGTGAATATATTAAATCTCGATTTGATGATACTTACGTACATCGGCAAGAAGAAAACTAGACTGCTATTCTCAAGGCCTCAGGTGAGTTAATTGTTTTAAGCCTAAGATGTGCCCAATATAGATCGAACTTTTTTAATGCTGGAGCCAACTATTTAATTGCTGTACTTTCTTATTGAGTTTTTGCGAAAACTGTCATCTGTTAATAAAAATAATATGCCCTGACAGCTTTTGGATCTAGTTTACTAAAATACTAAGCTTACCTTATTTAAAAAAGCAATTTCTATTAGATTCTAAAACCAATTTATAAACTCGGTCATTCAAGCCATGAAGTTATAAAAGGTATATGATCTAAAATTAATTGTCTGAAGGTTCCAGTTCAGGCTGTAATTGTTTTATAATATTATCAATTTCAGGCGTCCATTCTTCTAACCACGTTTTCTTTAGAGTTTCATCAGCCCAACTATGCTCAATAGAATTGATAATTGATTTCCTGATATCGGCCAAGGAGAACCCCAAATCAGAAAGCGCTATTTCAAACTCTTTGGTCAGATTTGTTTGGAAAAACGGTGGATCATCTGTGTTTATAGTTAGGACCATTCCAGCCTCGTTCATTTTTCGAATAGGATGTGTTGACGCTTTCATATCTCGGTGAGGGGTAGTATAGGCCGTACTGGACGGAGTCACCGTGTACATAATCTTTTGATCGATGCAGCGTTTCACCAGTTTTAAGTCATGGATAACATTATATCCATGGTCTATCCGATCAACCATCAACTCATCTAGCGATACCCAAATGTTTTCCACTGGGCCTGATTCTCCAGAATGGGCGCAAAGTTTTAATCCATTCCGTTTTGCCCGTGCATAAACTTTTGCAAACGGCCCAGGCGGGTATGGGGCTTCTAGATAATCTAGGCCCAAACCTACCAATTTGTCTGTCCGCAACTCAAGTATTTTGTCAAGGTATTCTTCTCCAGCAGCTGGCCCCAGTTCACGATTTATGCCAGGGATAAAGGCTGAAACAATCCCAAAGTCTGTTTCTGCATCCGCCATTCCTTTATGCATACCATCAAACTGTATATCATAAGGCACGCCCTTATGTGCGTGTGGACTGATGAAATACTCTACATAGCGTGCTCCGTGATCAGCCGCATGTTTAAGCATATCATACGTAATACGATGAAAATCATCGAGGGTTACAACACTAGCAGAAATCCCGTTGTATATGTCCAGAAATTCGCCAAGATCCGCGTAGGAATAAAACCCAGTCTTTGGATCGGTGGCAGGCAATTCAACACCGTTCTTACGTCCAAGCTCCGCCGCCATTTCAGGATGAATTGCCCCTTGCAAATGTAGGTGCAGTTCTGCTTTGGGCAATTTTCTTATAAGTTCACTTTGTTTTTCAGTTAAAATCATTAGATAGCCTAATTGAACGTGTTTATTAACAATTGCTTTATATTCGTAAAAAAAATTAAACTAATATTGATTAGCGGAAGTATGGGACGCCTAGCTTAGCAGGCTGATTTATCTTTTTTCTCATACAAATTAATAAAATTATTGAAGCTAGATATGGGAGCGCAAGAAATATTTGATAAGGAATATTAACATCAAGAATTTGAACATGAACGGCTACACTTCCTAAAAAAGCAAAAACTAAAACAGCTATGAAAACTCCTTTTGGTAGCCATTTTCCTGCTATAATTGCCACAATTGCAAGCCATCCCTTACCTGCAGTAAGATCAGGCTGAAAACGATCTGAGAACGCTAACATTAAAAATGCCCCACCTAATCCAGTAAAACTACTTCCAATTAAAATAGCTACATATTGACGTAACACCACGTTCAACCCTTTTATATCTAAAGCTTTAGGGTTTTCACCTAAACATCTAAGTTCTAAACCCCAACGTGTTCGATACAGAAAGTACCAAACAATTGGTACTGACAGGAAAGCAACATAGGTTAAAAGCTTTTGGTTAAAAAAGATATCACCCAGTATTGGAATGGTGTTTAATATTGGGATAGCAAAATTATCAAGACTATCAAAAGTTGGGGCGTAACCACCACCTACATACAATCTAAACCAAAATAAGCTCAAACCACCCACCAATAAGTTAAGACCTAATCCAGTAATAAAATGATCCACACGCATGGTAGCAATCATAAAAGCAGTTATGAGCCCCATTACCATACCAGAAAGAATTCCTGACAGAATGGCAAGATGTTGAGAACCGGTTTCTACAGCAACAATATATGAGGTAAATGCGCCCATAATCATGGTGCCCTCCACCCCCATATTCCAAATACCTGCCCGTTGAGTTACTAATTCACCAATTGCGGCAAATAAGATAGGCGTCATAACCCGAAATGTACCCGCTAAAATGCTTATTATGACAGCTTCTTGAAATAACTCAGACATCTTTTTTCAACCTTACTATTTTATAATGAGAGGCAACCCCAGCAATTAAAAAGGTTAACAAAAACAATCCCTCCATAGTAGGAACTAAAGTACCAGGTACTTTTGCAATTATTTTCATATACACTGATCCACTTGCCAATCCTCCAAAAACAACTCCTGCAATCACGGTACCTATAGGTGTCAAACCCCCAATCATTCCAACAATTATCCCTGTAAAGCCCAACCCAACCAATGTATCACCTTTTAAGCTGTGGTTGGTTCCAAAAATCTCACTCACTCCAGCTAAACCTGCAATAGCACCACTAAAAACCATCAAATAAAGAAGCGTTTTTTTTGTGTTGGTTCCACGATACTTAAGTGCAATCGAATTGTGACCCATCGCTCTGATTTCATACCCAAATGGTGTTAAATTAATCAAAATATGGCAAGCCAAAGCACATACTATCGCTAAGACAAATCCTAAATGCAGCTTCCTGCTATCAAAAAGAAATGGCAATTTTGCCGTATCATCAATTGGATTAGATTGTGAGTATGTAAGTGCCACATCACCTACTCCCGTCCAAGGACCACCACCTACCATATATGATAGAAAAAAGATCATTATGTAGTTGAGCATTACTGTTGAAATAATTTCATTAACATTAAACCTATTTTTTAAAACCGCTGACAAAGCTCCTAAAAATGCACCACCAAGAGCACCAAAGCCAATTATCAAAGTTAAATATATCCAAACTGGCAAACCAAAAAACATTAAAGAAGCCATATATGCAGACATTGCTCCTGAATATACCTGCCCTTCTTGGCCAATGCTCCAAACCTTTGCCCTAAACGCGACAACAGTGGCCAAACCAGTAAGAATAAGTGGCGTTGCCTTACTGAGAGAGGAAAAGATTGTCTTTTGACTGCTCATCGATCCCTTGTACAAAGCATAAAATGCTTTTGAAATATCCGTCCCACTTAACCAAAGCAACAAAGCCGTAAGAAGAAAGCCAATTATACAGGCAGATAAATACATAAGGGCAATCCAAGCATTATTCACCTCTATACGTTTTTCCAATCTTATCATGCTGATACCTCAGCGTGACCCGCCATCAACATTCCAATCTCTTGAATACTTGTCGATTGGGCATCAACAGTTCCTTTTATCTCACCGTCACTTATTACAGCTATTCTGTCACACATATTGAGTAAATCTTCTAATTCTTCTGACGCTAATAAAATTGCAAAACCCTCTTCACGTTTTAATTTAATTTGCTCATAAACATATTCGATAACACCCAAATCCAACCCACGTGTTGGTTGGTTGGCTAATAAAATCTTATTGGAATGTGAAAACTCTCTAGCTAAAATAACCTTTTGTGCATTCCCTCCTGATAAATAATTTACAGGTACAGAGGCATTAGGCGCAATTATATTAAATTCTTTTATCAAATATTCTGTAAATTTATTGATATTTTTATGATTAAGAAAAAAATTCTTGCTATATTTTTGATGTCTTTGCCAGCCCAGTATAACATTTTCAGAAATACTAAAATCTCCAATTAAGCCTTCTCGATACCGATCATCTGGTATTAAGCCAATCCCTAGATCCATATAATGACGAGACGATTTTCCTTGAATTTCAGTACCATCATAAATAATTGCACCACTATCTGGCACCAAGTTGCCAGATAAGGCATCGAAAAGTTCCTTTTGTCCATTTCCAGAAACACCAGCAAGTCCTAAAATTTCTCCAGAATGGAGCTCAAAATTTACGTTGTCCAACGCAAACTTTTTATACTTATTCATGTATTTTAAATTCTTAACAGATAGCAATGGCTTCGATGAGGACGATACTTTACTGTATTTTGATTCTTTGACCCTCAACTTTACCTCTCGACCAACCATCATATTGGTTAATTCTTGAGGGCTCGTATTTTTGGGAAAAACTGTATTTATTAACTTACCCTTACTCATCACGCTAACCCGATCAGCCTGCATGACCTCTGAAATCTTATGACTTATAAGGATTATTGAAATACCGTTGTTACTCATTTTATGAATAATCTTAAAAAGTTTTTTAGATTCTTCTGGTGTCAGAACGGCAGTTGGTTCATCTAAAATCAAGATTTCTGCATCTAAATATAATGATTTAAGAATTTCTACCCACTGCTGTTCACCCACAGAAAGATCACGTACCAGGGAATTGAATTTCAAATCTATTTCATACTCAAGGCAAATAGCTCTCAATTCATTTTCAGATTTTTCCAAATCTAACTTCCATTGTTCAGTATTAGTTCCAACTATGATATTTTCCAAAACAGTAAAGTCATCAACAAGCACAAAATGTTGATGGACCATCCCAATTCCATTTTTAATAGCATCACCTGGTGATCGAAATTTAACAGATTTTCCTTTTAATTCGATACTTCCGGAATCAGGTTTGTAGTATCCAAAAATACAGGAACATAATGTTGATTTTCCAGCACCATTTTCACCAAATAGACAATGCACTTCCCCCTCGTTGAGGACGAAATCTACATTCTCATTAGCCACAACTCCTGGGAAGTATTTGGTTAATTGTTTTGTTTTCAAAAGTGTAAATTGTGACATAAAATTTTTACTTTAAATAAAGAGATAAGGTATTTTTCCCCATTTATAAATTAACTAAATGGGGAAAAAAAATTTAAATTAGTTAGACTTTGGTACAGATACATCTAATTCCACAACCAGGTCTCCAGACATAATATCTTTAATTGTTTGTTCTACAATTTTAATTACGTCTGCTGGAACTCTTTCCAAAAGAGCCGGATTTAAAGGTGCAATAGCCGTGCCACCTTGAGCCATCGTCGCATACTTCAGTACAGGAGTTCCACTGTGTGGCTTACCATTTTCTTTGAAATCCCACCAGGCATCAATAACACGCGTGATGTCTGGATCCCAGACAGCCATAGCAGAACTCAAAATAGTAGACGGAGAATACGGACTTTCATCTGCAAAATTTCCAAAACATATAATTCCTGCATCTTCACACGCAGTAAAATTATTTGCCAAACTGAATATAATATCTGCACCAGTTGAAATTTGAGCTGAGGTCATTTCAGCAGCCTTTCCAGGGTCATACCAACTCTCTATAAAAGAAACTGATTGCTTAATATCAGGTCTTACCGAGCGTGCACCTGCAAAAAATGCATTTATCTCATCATTCACATCATCTGCTGGAAATGTTCCGACAACACCAAGCTTACCATTTTCAGTTAAGTGTCCCGCCATAACTCCAAGTACGTAAGTTGCTTCATGCACCCGCTTATAAATCCAATAGTGATTATCTGTTCCACCAGTATTACCAGATCCACTTGATACGAATGCAATATCTGGATAATCTCCATTAACTTTTGACACATTAGGCATACCAGTATGATTGAATATAATATCATATTCACCCGACTCAGCATATAAATGCATAGCATCCACGACATCATCCCCATAAATAGGGTCGCTATATTCAAAAGTTATGTTAAGCCCATGTGGCTTTGCTGCCTGAACCCTCTTCATAGAGTCAACAAAAGTCGAATCCCATCCAGATTCCATACCGCAACATATTAATACAGCAATATTTACATTCTTTGTTTCAGCTGCGTGAGCCATTTGCATAAAACCTAGTCCCGAAGTGAGGAAACTAGTAAACAAGAATATTTTTATAAAATTTTTTATTTTTAGCATCTTTAAAACTCCTAGTTTGAATATTCAGATATCAAGTACTCTCAAAAAAATAAATGTGAGAATGCTCAAAAGTTAACCTAACACTTGAATAATTTATTTTATAACTCTCAAGAAAACATTCAAATATATAAATAACTACAATTAACCTATTACTGACTTAAATTAATATAGATTGGATTTTATTAATTTAAACATCATGATATTCGAATGTTTAAATTGAAGATTTATAGATGAATTGCAACTGAAATTGAAAATTATTTAAGGCTTATTTTTGTCTTAAAATTGCAGAAAAAAATAAACAATAAGACCTTGGTTCCAGAATAATTTACAACTGGAAAAGAATAATTGGGCATGATTCTAAATTCTACTTGATTAAACTAATAGCATGTCAATTTGACGTTAAGTTAATTCGTGCCTAATTAAATTTACAGCTTCCATTACCTTCAGCATATAAGAAGATCCAGTTGCATCATTGTCACTAGAAAACCATGAAATAGATAAATTTAGCTTGGGATCAATAAATAAATACTGCCCATGAATACCTAATCCATGGATCAAAGGATCTCCATCCTTTTGAACATACCAGAAGGATCTATAATGCATTGGCATATTTCCAAATTCATCCATTCCATTTCTATTTTTCCAGGCATCATCAGAGCCATTTTCTATAATATCATCAATCCAATTTTTAGGAATTATCTGTTTATCATTATAGTAACCACCATTGGCGACTAACAAACCAACTCTAGCAAGATCACGCGGAGTAAAACATACACCACCAGCTGCCCGGGCGCCACCTAAACGATCAACAGTAATGTAACCAGGGAACTCGGCCCCAAGAGGCACCCATAACCTCTCTGACAAAAGATCAGCATAACAAGTTCCTGATGCTCTCTCACATACCCATGCTAAGATATCTGTATTAGGTGACACATAGTGAAAACGACCACCGTGCTCTCCATCCCGCTCCGTAAGGCAACTCATAAATGATTTCAAATCACCCGCATCAACACCCGGAGGAACTGGATTCCAATTGGCCGCATGGCGGTAACTTACAATCGGGCCCGATATTGCGGTATAGTCTTCATCAAACTCAACGCCAACACGCATGTCCAGCAAATCTCGTACAGTAGCATCAGAATAAGCAGTGTTATCTAGCTCTGGAATGAATTTAACTACTAAATCATCTTCTTTAAGTTCATTAGAATCAACTAATGTACCAACAAGAAGTCCTAAAATAGACTTGGATACTGAAAATAAAATATGAGGAGAGCTTTTATTCATTCCATTGTTATATTTTTCAAATAAAATTGTATCATTTTGAGTAATGACGACTGCGTCTGTCTCAGTTTCGTCCATTACCTGTGATAAATTAATATGCTCAAAGGACTTAGTATTATCACTTAAGTGAGCCGTATTATTACAACTATTTTGTATATCAGCACTTGGAATAATTTCCCGAACATGGTGAAATGCCCACTTACTATGTGGAGTAGTTCGCCAGTTATCTAACTTTGCCATATTACTTGTGTCTGGAGCATTAGTCATTTTTAAATCCATTTTAATTTGAACCTGAATGAAATGATTTTTAAATCCAAAGGTCAAGAAAGGATAAAGGTTTAATTAATTAAAAACCTTCTACTTAAAAAAACTGCAAGCAAAGCACAGAATATTACTCGCACTACATGATGGATTGAAATAAATACAGGATTGGCACCAAAAACCAATCCAATTGTCGCCATTTCTCCCAAACCACCCGGCGCAAATGCCAAAAATATAGTTAATGCATCTTGATCAGAAAATGGAACCAACAAAAAAGTGAAAATTAATGAAAAGGACATCAATAATCCAAAAATTATTACACCATGAACTAGGAGCCTCAATAAGGAGGCTGGATTTATTTTTGGAAATCTAATTCCAAGATTTGATCCCAGTATCCAGAGAACAAAAACTAAAGTAATTGGAGGGATTTTGCCATCAACTATTCCAAATGAATATAGAAGCCCAACCCCAAACATCGGTCCAACCAATTCTCCAGCAGGTAGCTTTACAATTTTAGCAAATATTAAAGAAAAAATACTTACAAAAAAAATCATAAAAAATTCATAGTTAGTAAAATTAGAATAAGAAAAAAGTTCATTTTTGGTCAAAATATTTTCGCCTGCTGCATAGCCAAAATATGTTATTGCAAAAGGGGTCACTATAACGGTCATTATAATTCGTAATGTATGTGTCGAAAGAACTATTTCTTCACGACTTTTTGTTATAGCGCTCAATCCAATCATCGTAAGAATACCACCAGGAAAAGCACTTAAAACTGATGTTGAAAAATCATATTTTGCAATAAATTTGAAATAAATTGAAACTGAAATTACACACAAACAAACAAAAACGGGTACTGCCAAAAGACTTACTTCCCAAGAGGAAAATTCATTTACGAAATCTTTGGGAAATCGACTTCCCATAAAAATCCCACCTAAGTATAAGGCTAGTGATGAAAAGTATTTAGATAGTTTTAAGGAAGAGAACCTACGTTTTGCAATTAAAACAAAAACTAAAGCACCTAACATAGGTCCAAGGGGAAGGTTTAATACATAGCCGACCCAAGCACCCATAAGCCCAATAATTAAGGTAAGGAGATTATTTTTAATATTCTCTTTATACATGGTATTTAAACTTTATTTTTTTGATCCTTGGTATTGCTGATAACTGCAGTAATCAAGCACTTGCAAAATAATTTTATTATTTTACTAATTTTAATAAAATATCTTAAAAGAAAAACATTCAGTTTGTAAAAAGAAAGAGACAACATGCCTTGGATTAAAACAATACCTTATAATGAAACCTCCGGTAAATTAAGAAAACTATATGATAGGGTCAAAGGGCCGGACAATAATGTTGACAATATAATGATGATGCATTCTCTGCGTCCCCATACGATGGAAGGACATATGGCCATTTATAAGTACGTATTGCATCATAGTAGCAATACCATCCCTAAATGGTTTCTCGAGGTTTTGGGTGTCTGGGTTAGTAAATTAAATAACTGTGAATACTGCGTTGATCATCATTTTTCTGGTTTAAAGCGCCTATTAAATGATGAGGAAAAATCAACAGAAATTCGAACAGCCATAGATACAGGCCAAATTGAACATGCACCTTTATCAAAAGCACAGAAATTAGCGATGCAATACGCTAAAATTTTAACAGATGATCCTTCCAGTATGACCCAAGATATTATCATTCAATTGCGGGAAATTGGTTATACTGATGGTGAGATCTTAGAAATAAACCAGGTGACAGCTTATTTTAGCTACGCTAATCGAACCGTCTTGGGTTTAGGCTGTAGTACAGATGGAGATATAATAGGTCTCTCACCAGGGAACTCAGAAGATCCTGATGATTGGGGTCACAATTAAGATATTTATTATTTAAATTGGGTAATAAATTTTTTTTTAGAGATACTAATACTTAGATGTACTACCTTAGATCATACTCACCTTGTTGACGCATTGTAGGTTAGTTGAACATGGGCCTATTTCACTATGAATAACTAAATTTGAAATAGGATAACGTGGTATCTTTTGTGTTTTATTCATTTAAAATTCTTTTGCCTGTAAGAATTAATCACTTTCAATCTCTAACCAATACTCTTTGAATTCATTATTTATTGCTGGAAAAGGTGCCACTTCCATTAGGCCCTTTTTTGACTGCATTATGACCATGGCGACTGTTGCCCCAGGATCATTTTCATTTTCTGTATATGGTGGAACACACACACTAAAAGGAGCTCCAAACTTATCAAAAAATGCATTCTTCAAATCTTTTGAAGTGAGCTTTTTATTTATACTTAATAGCTTTTCTTTGACCCTATAATCACGATAAAAGCTATCAGGAGACCAGGAAATGCCAGTATCTTTTAGTTTGGATAACGCAGAAACATGTTGCCAATGATTTGCATGCACAATTAAGCCATTGCTATCCGGCAATACGGCAAAGCTTTCATCGGGTGCACATTCAAAGTTAATCCCCATACCCTCTGAAGAAGCTAGCATCATATTATTTGCCCCTGATTTTTTAGTGGTAGCAACAAACCGTATAGCATCTGAATAATATCTACACTCTAATGCTCGGCGTCGGATAAATGGTAGCGGAATACCTAAGGTTTTATAATCTCGATCACATTTTAGATAATTTGCTGTTATAGAAATTCCAACAGAGTTCAACCCGCTGCGAGCCAACCCACCAGCCTCAGTGAAAGTTAATAAATTTGGCCTATCTTCACTTAGCACACGTAAAACAATAGTGTTATTTATACATTCCTCATTCCAATCCCAATTTTGCCCGTGGATTATTTCACCACTGGCAGATAATTTGGGCATTATTATAGCACCAGTGCAGCCATCAGAATGATTATCAATAAAGTTTGCCCCCCGCTCAGCTAATTGAAGTATTTCAGTTCTTGCATTAATTAACATTATTTCGCTCAAACTTACTGACGCTCCTTTAGCTATTCCCTTCATTTCATCCACTAGATCTGGCGCCCAATCTGTTATTTTAGGTATAAAATTATTTGCCAAATCCAAAATTTCACTTTTGCTTAATCCCAAATCTCTTAAGCTTCTTGAGTACAGATCAATTGATGCAGCTATTCTCTCTCTGGCTTGCTCGCCATATTGAAGGCCGCGATTTAACGGACTGCCATAAATTTCTATTAGAGGGAAATGGTCAATTTTTTTCATTTATAAACACCAAAATAAAGTTTAATAACTATTCACTTAATCTTAATTAATTTCAGTTAATATGAAATTTTACAAGAGGAGAAAAAATATTATAACTTTAATCTGTGATCACTCTTGCAATAAATATTTTATTATGGAAAATAAAGTATGAGTTGACTAAGTCAACTTTCAACGCTCAAATGATATTTATGAAAAGTAATTTAATGAAAAATAATGAAGCTATAAACATCCAGAATGTAGTAAAAATTTATAGAGGGGATACAGACGTTTTTGCTTTAAACGACGTCTCCTTAAAGATTGAAAATAACGAATTTTTCACGCTACTGGGTCCATCAGGCTGTGGAAAAACAACATTACTACGATTAATTGCTGGCTTTGAGCACCCAACCAAGGGCTCAATTTTATTAAACAAAAAAGATATTTCTTTTTTACCTCCAAATAAAAGACCTGTTAATACAGTATTTCAAAATTACGCACTTTTCCCACACATGACTGTGGGCGGCAATATTGCTTTTG
>Ga0209383_1000446_pt1 | contig 29618 bp, 21 predicted proteins | sample CoawatmetaG02DNA_FD_187510 | JGI IMG/M metagenome (GOLD analysis project Ga0209383, IMG submission 187510) | Marine microbial communities from the West Antarctic Peninsula - Coastal water metaG029-DNA (SPAdes) (version 2) | ecosystem: Environmental > Aquatic > Marine > Coastal ... | reverse complement strand
ATCTTGGGCTGCGCCGTACTGTAGTTGCACATCTTCTATCTTAGAACTATGTTCACTACGAGTCATTTCGCGCCTGTTTCGCATCTTATTTAAATGCCTTAGGGTTAATTTGGGTCTACGTGTGTCGTCGATATCCCATTTATTAAAATTATCTTCTCTAGCATCTTGTGCTAATTCATTAAATCGCATCGTCTGGTGCTCCTGTATCTGTGGCTGCATCTGGTACATCTGTGCCCATATCATCCATTCCGTCTGCATTTTCTGCATCAACGTCAGTTGGTTCGAAGCTATCCACATCACTGCCTCTAATACCCATTGATCCTAGATCACCGGTTGCTGTACTATCTGGCATGTTACCTTTTTGATTTTCTTCCTTCCAAAGTCTTTCATTCTCAAGCATTTCTTCTTCAGTTAATCCTAAGTACCTATCAAGCATAAATCTTCTTGACAAGTAAGGAACACCTTCTAGTGAACTGAATAAGTTTGCTTTTTGTGCATCAATTTCAATTGTTCTATATTGTGAGAAGCTTTGCGGTTCAGTAAATGACAAGTCATATAAACTTGCACTAATATCCACACCTCTGTGTTTACAGAATAATTTAAATTCGTGGTCTAGTGAATCACGCAATGTTAGCTGTAGTCTTTCACAATATTTTGCAAATCTAAATTCTTGTATCATTGCAGTACCAATACGTCCATCGTTAAATGCCGCTATACCGTCTTCGCTTCCAGTAGGAAGGTACGATGTTGGTACACGTAGTCCACGCATAAGTTTGTTGTTAAAGTACTTTAAATCATCAATCTCACCTAGGTTTTCACCGCCCGGTAATACTTCAACTTTAGATCCACGTCCTTCAGCTGTTTGAGCAAAGAAGTAATCTTCCATTATTGATAACGGATTATAAGCCGCATCAACAACTTTAGCACCACCACCGCTCATATTTGGAATACGTGTTTGGTGTACTTCGTTTTTAACTCTTTCAACAAAGCCCATTGCTTTGTGTGCTGGCATGTTACCTACGTCAATATAGAACACACGTCTTTCTGGTGCTCGTTGTACACGATAGATAATAATTGAATCTTCTAATAATTCTTTTTGCTTGTATACTTTAAACACAGGTTCAAGTATACTATCACCAAATGGCCAATTGCTATTCATTCCGTCACTTAAACTAACATGCACAACATGTGCTGAACTTACTGCAAACTCTGAATTAGTACTTGAAGAATTGTTAGCAACAATACCAGCATTGCCTTTGGCTGCTGAATAACCAGTTGTTGGATTAACTGCGGTTGAGTCTTGATGTTTCTTTGTATCAGTTGCTACTAGGTCATGTAAATTCAATGCAATATTTTTAATAATGTATTGATCAATCGCTCGACCTTCGCTTTCGTTAATAATTGTTTTGGACACATCACCTGAATGTACTTGTACAAGTTTATATGTTTCGGGATCTCTAATAAAGAATTGATCGCCATATTTAATACATTGTCTAAACATAGAAAACATTCTACGTTCAAAGTTATTAATTTTGCACCATTGCTTTAGTGTAGTTTCTAATGCACTAATTTCTGAATCTGTTGGTTTTGAGTTGTACACAAGTTTAAATGGCAACTTAGTTACAGGATCTAACTGTGTACTAAATTCTGCAATAGTATCTAGTGCTGCATTAATTTCACTGTCTTGGTCCATCTGATCATACTGCGTATATCGTTCAACGCGATTTGGTTGACCACTGTATACTTCAGGTAACCAACTCTGCCAGCGATTATTGCTCGTGGTTCCACCACTTGTTCCATCTCCTGGGTTGTATCTTGTAAAATGTTTTTTCCAACTCATATTATTATGCCTTTTGCGTTATATATGTATTTATCACTTTGTACTGTATTAATAATGATGTCCACGTCTTCTAGCTGCTAACGCTTCCCTTCTTTTATTTTCTAACAGTTTTGCCTCTGATTCTAGTGCTGCAATTGATCTAGTTAAGTAGTCTGTTTCCAATCGTTGTATTTCTCTCTGTTCAAAGGTATTATTACTTCTTATTATACTGCCGTTCTGAACTTTTGTCAACCTTTCCTTTAATGCTGGTAAACTAGCAGTAGATAGCTGTGCTACAGGTGTTGAATCAAATTTTGACGTTAATCTATCTGATAGAGATGTACTTGTAGGTATAATGTCGCCTGTTCCAGGTGGACCATTATTTGTAGTTACAACTGTTGTAGGAGCATCATCTTTGGTGCTATCTTCGGTGCCATTAAACCATTGTGTAAGCGCACTCTTTGCATCTGCGCCAGTACTTGCTACTTTATTAAATGTTTCAGCTACTCCGCTAGTTATATTTGTTAGCGTAGTAAATGGAAGTGTAATTGCGTCTTGCATACTTAAAAACATCTTAGTTGCATCATTCATTGTTTTAATTGTTGTACCTGCTTCAGCTAGCTTTTGTGTAGTTTCTGTAATTTTTGCCTCAAGATCGCCTGCGCCTAATTTAATCCATTCTCCAAAGTTCTTTTGAATCATTACACCAGTGCCTTGTAAATCTTGTACAGCTCTAGCAAACGTGCCGCCGCCTGCGGCTGCTGTTGCAATTTTTGTCATATCCATATTATTAAATTCTTTAAGCAATGCATTGTTTGCTTCCTCAGATGTAATGTCGCCGTCTTGTACCATTTTATTAATTCTTTCAAAGAATCCCTCTTCCATAACAGTTTCAAATGCAGTTCTTGCTTCGCCGTTCATTCCAGTTCGTATATCAAAGTTCTTAATATTATCTGAAAATTGGAAAAGGTTTCTATTTAATGAACTAGCCAATTCTTCCATTAGTGCATTACCCGGTCCTTGGTCTTTTACAAGTGACAACTGTTTCATAAATGCTTCTGCTGTAGCTGCTTGTCCGTCTAATCCTTGATCTTTTAACTTAGCAACACCGGCTGCGCCGAATGTATCACTAAGTGCGTCCATTTGTCTTGCTAATGCATCGCCTCTATTTAATGATGTTAAACTTGCAAGTGCTGTTGATTCAACTACTAAGTCTGTAAATCCTTTTTCTAGCCCTGCGCCACCATCTGCTAGCTTTTTATCTATTCCACCTGTTAAACGTTGTGTTTCCATATAATTAGCATAACTGGTCATTAATTCTGTATTCTTCATACCTAAGTCACCAAGGTCGTCTGTGCCTTCGGACATTGACTTAAATAACTTTACAAAGTTTTGAGAACCTCGTGATACGTCTCCGCCGAGTGCTGTCATTGTTCCACCAAAGCCTTGTACTGTTTCAGCAAATGCATTATATGTTACACCAGCTTTAAAAGTTGAGCTATACAGGTCATCAAATGAACTTGCTGAGTCAAAAAAGATTGCACCGCTTTCGATCATCTTGCCCTGTACTTCAGCAAACTGTTCAAACTTTTTAGCGTTCCAACCTGCGTATGCAAGTACAGCATCTGTTGCAAGATCTAGTCCACCTCCAAATCTGTCTAAGAAGCCTGACAATGCTGGAAACTTTTTAGTCACTGCTTTAAGACCGCCTTTACCATCTGATCCTTTCATTGTATTTACTAACTGTGATGCAGAATCAACTACACCAGATAATGGTTTTTCTGCGTTGCCAAAGAAACCTGCTGCTTTAGTGATATGCTTTGCACCTGCAAGAATCATTGCTGACTTGCCTTTTGCATCTTCTTTATCAGTTTCTGTGTTTGATTTGACTCCTTTAATTACATCATCTAAGGCAGTGAGTACTTCAAGATCTAGGTTGGCACCTTTTTTTACACCCTTGAGCATTTGTCTAGTTATTGCTTGTTCTCTGTTAGCAAGCTGGACCATTTGAGCTAGTGTGGTCTCTGTTGCCCATGCTGGTATTTCTAGTGTACCCGATCCATCTGGTAATGGTATGTTAAGTTTATCTGCCATTTAATATCTCATCTTTTATTGGAAGCCTGCTGCCTCTTCCACTGCAAGTTCTTCTTGCAGTTTAATTCTCTTCTCTATTAGTGCAAGATGATAAATTTTTAATTCAGCAATCTTTGCTAGTATACTATCTTGTTGTAGTTTATAATTTGATAATTCATCTTCTGTGAGTGCATCCTGGCCTTCAACGGGTTCACTATCTTGTAATTCAGTTAACTCGTCATAGTTTTCTACTAATTTTGCTTGATCAAATTCATTCTTTGCTATAGTAGCTTGAGCAACTTCTATTGTTTGTACTTGTTCAACTGCTGCTTCTATTTGTCTTTGTCTATTTACTGTCATTATTTCTCCAAACTCGTCACCTCTACCAAATAGGTTAGCTGTTGCATTTCCCAATGCCATCATCGAGTCAGTTAACAGTTCTGCACCCTTGCCCATGCCTTCGTATCCTGGAGTTAATAATTCTTGCATATTTTTAAAACCAATAGCCATGTCATCAATGACATCAATTGAGCCATCTGCTTTATCCATCATTTTTATATAATAAGAAGAACTTTCTAATTCAGTTACATCAGCATTCCAATAAGAATCTGGTATTGTGTTTGTTAATGCTTTAAGTTCGTTAGCCTGAGTTAACAGTGGATCAAATCCTGCTACTGTAACTGATTGATTTTTAATTAATTCTGCAAACTTTCTTTGGCGGGCCATTGCATCGGCTTCGCTAGTAATCTTACCGGTTGCAGTATCTTCTACTAATTTAATATATTCTTCTGCTACTCCCGGTCCTACTGCTCTGAATTTTGCCAGTATTTCAGCTGGAATATTATTTGCTGCGCTCTTATCAAACTTAATATCAGCCAGTGTGCTAGTGGTATCGTCTTGGAATTGTTTTGCAAAGTCTTCACCAAATGTTCCAGCGTTTAATATTGCAAAAAATCCAACTGCATCTGAAATATTCTTAGCTGCGCCGTCGCCTAATGTTTCTGCAATAGCATCAGCATTTTGAATTAATGCAACTTGAAAGTCTACACTATTTCTTGCTTCGTCTCTTAATCTAAGTGCTTCAGATCTTTGCATGCCTAAATTGTTTCCAGAAAATACTGCAAGTTTATTAGCAGATGCAAACGAATCTAGCACACGACCTTTTGTGTATGCATTCATTTCAGTAATCTCGCCTAACTGGTATAATGTTTCTGCTTCTTGTGCAATAAGTGCAGACTGGTCTTGTACAGCTAATCCATAGTCATGAAATACTTTATCTTGTGCAATATTATTAATAAAGGACGACATTGCAATTTGTCCGTCTAATACATCGCCCGATGCTGATATTATAAATGGCTTAGCTGCTTCTGACATTTCAGAATACTGTTTCATTCCCATTCCTAGTTTTGCAACACTAGCTCTAAGTGCAGTATATTGAGTCAGGTCGCCTGCAACTGATCCCATTTCAATTAATTGTTTCATTTCTTTTTGTTGTTCTGTTAACAGTCCTGCAAATATGACTCCAAGCCCAGTTGTAACAACTCCAATAGTTCCTGCTGACTTTGCTAATAATCCAAAGCCTTTGCCAACTACACCAAATCTGCTAGTTAAATTTCCTACGCTTATGCCAACGTTTGCTAATATCTTAGAAGTTTCATGTGATATTTCTGCCATTGCACCTGCTGCTGTCATATCGGAAGTAGCAATAGTCAACGCTTTATTTCCTTTTACCATAACTGCTTCAGTAAACCCAGCAACATTGTCTGCACCTGCGGCTACTCGCTCAGCTGCTGCTTTAATTTTCTGTACATCGGCAGCTGTTGTTTTTCCAAGTATAGCAGCCACTTTAGTCATCGTAGAAATGTTAACCGTGTCAGCAGACGCTAACTTTCCCATAGTTTCTTCAGATGCCCAGGGTGGTAGGGCGCCTAGTATTTGATTTAGTTCATCTTGGTTCATAATTTAACATTTCTCATTAAGTGCCGTTTTAATTCTGATAAATACTATTGTAATATACTGTATTTATGCTATTCATAAAAACTGTATATAATTGGAGAATATAATAATGACAAACCCATTAATTCAAGCATATCGAAAGCCTGCATTATACATTCCATTACCAAGTGGTGGTAGATTTTATAAAAATCCGCCTAAACTTAGTATTGATAATGAATTAGCAGTGTACGCTATGACTGCAAGAGATGAGCTAATAACTAAGACACCTGATGCGTTGTTTAACGGAGAAGCTACAGTAAGTTTAATTAGAAGTTGTTGCCCTGACATAGTCGATCCTGACTCATTGCCAGTTGGTGATTTACTTGTTATACTTGTAGGAATTAGACAAGCTAGCTACGGTACCAGCATAGACATGGACGTTAAATGTCCAAAATGCGACGAAGACAATCAATTAACACTTGATGCAAACGTGTTGTTATCAAAAACAGTAACAACACCAACTGATCAAGATGTAACATTACCAAGTGATTTTAAAATTGTTTGTAATCCCTATACATTGCGTGACAGAACATTGTTACAAGTACAACAAATTAAACAACAAAAAATGATACAGGGTCTCGGCGATGCTGCATTAGACGACACAGAACGTCAAGACTTATTTGGAAAAACATTTGTTGAAATTGCTGAACTTACTGTTGCATTAATTACAAACAGTATAACAAGTGTACAGGGTAAGGACACAGATGTTATTGATGATAAGGATACAATCAGAGAATGGTTGCAAACCATTAGCAAAAAAGATTATGATATAATCAAAGCTAAGGTAGAAGAATTAAGTGAAAGTGGATTAGAAACTGAATTTAATGCTTCATGTCAGGCATGTGAACATACGTGGAAAACAAGTGTTGACTTAGACATTGCAAATTTTTTCGAGGGTTGATAGCTTCTCGTCAACCCGAACAAATTGTAAAAATAGTTGAGCAGTATAACAAAGAGATGGAAAAATTAGAATCAAACTATATTGATATAGTAATTCGTAGTGAAGGTTCGTTTAGTTATCAGGATATCATGACAATGCCAATTAACAGTATACAACTGTTAGTTGAACGTATGAATAATAGAGTTGAAGAAATTAATAAATCTCGTAAATAACTTTTAAGAGTGATCAGTGATTAACTTGTAATAGTCCACTGGCCAACTATCGTAGTATGTTGTATTATCTTTTAGGTGTGTACGCTTTTCTAGCAAATCATCAGTACGTTGAATAAACACACAATCCGTAAAATTCTTAACAAAGTGTCCACTGCTACGTGTACTAGTAAAGTACAATAGTGTAGGATTCTCTTCACCCAACTGGGCGCAATATTTTTCTACAGTAGACATATCGTCTAAATCACCCAACCAACATATACCCATCTGAAACGCAATAGGATCAAATGATGTCATGGTCGTTAAATCATCACGTGCATCTATAAACTGTAGAGTCTGTTTTATTCTAGCACTTCGAGCATAAGGACAAACAGGAAAGCCATCGTCTTTTTTAGGTTCTATTGATGTTTGTACAAATGTTAGGAAGTTTGTTTGGAATTCGTTAAATGTCATAGTACTACTTTATTCTGAGTTTGGCTATACCCTATAGTAAGAGTATAGTTAATCGATATCTACGATATCATCATCTTCTAAAGCTAACGCTTTATTCGATGTACTTTGCTTACGCTTAAATTAATTAGTTTAATTGTATATTAATTATAAGAACATATGAATATAATTAACTATATTATTATTTATATAATAACTTTTTACATGATTTTCTATTCACACTTAGCTTATACAAAGCCAAGTGCAAAAAAAATATCGTAGTTTTTACATAGATATCCACTCACAAGTACTATAGTAAACCTAGTTTAACACCTAGGAAGGGCGGTTACGCTGTACCCTTATTACATACTGCTTTTCTAACGCAGAAACATCCGGAGCCATAGTATCGACTTTTGGACTATCCTCAAGTTACGAGCGTTCGTAGAGCTTGATCATTTTGATTTGTCAAATCAGTGTATTGACATTGCTGGCACACCAGTTCCGGTCACAACGAAGTAACCTCAAGGTGAGTAGAGCGATCTCTACTAGTCAGAGCCTGTGTTGCCTATATTAGTTTTGTTTTTGCCAGTGTTTGCGAGATATGGTATCGGTTTTGCTTTTTGGAGTTTTAGTATACTACTAGTTATATGATGCTTTAATTATTAGCTTATAACAGCGTTAAAACTTAACTTCTTGTATACTATAACAGAAATGATATAGTCTGTCAACTATTTTTTAAATGTTCTGTAAGAATTTTTGAGCTTCCAACTCTCACGTTGATGATTCCATTGTAGTAATCATCTGTTTCTAAAACTTTACGATCGAATTGTTCTTTTGCTTCTAAATAACTTAGAACACCTCTACTAGGACAAAAATACAAAATCTCTCTTGTAAATTTATCTTCTCCTAGTGTTAATACGTCTGCATTTAAATGATCTGAAGATCCCCAATAAGTTCTCCAATCACTTTCTTTAGTGCCACGTCTTTTATTCTTTCTTCCTTTTAGCGGTGGCTTAGTTGTTTTAAACCTTGCTAATTTTTTACCTATGTACTTTTTATCGTTAGTGAGGTTTGTAATTAAATATACGAACCCTTCACAGTCTGCCGGTAGTTCTTCAACTACTTCATTGTTATATGTCCACGGCATTACTGTTTCTCTTTGACCCATTCATTTATGGTCTTCCTGATTAAATCTAAGGTATCAAGCCCTAGTGTGGATTCATCTATAGTATTAGGAGCATGTAATAGTACATACTCGGGATTTGTTATTCCATCATCTAAATCTAATATACTTTGATCACCCACGGTATACTCTGACAGAATAATCATCTAACTTATCAATTAGATCGTAATCACCTGCCATTCTACACATCTTTTTAGCTAATTCTAATTTAGCATTAGTGTATTCTTTTATTTCTTCTTTAGTAATATCAAGTACTGGATTAGTGTCAATGAATACATGCTCGTATTTAACTTGCACACATGCTGGCAACAATTCTTTAACTTTATTATAATTTGTTAAGTCAATTGCTGGTTGTGTAATAACAGCCTGCGTAAATGCTTTTAAGTAATCTTCTTCGTGTGTTTTATCTTCAGTTGACAACCAAACAAGGTATGTTAAGCAAAACAAACTAGGAGCAAACGAATTACCAACTGGAATTTCAAATTCAGTTTTAATATATTCCTGAATATCTGTTAGTTGTTGTTTTTGTTTGCTATTTAACAATGTAGGATTGCCCGCAATTCCTTTAGGCAGTAACATTGCTTCAATTCTTAGAAGCATTTCGCTATACCAGTTTGGTTCAACTAATATAACTTCATCGTCCTTTTCTAACACGTAGTTGTTGAATACTAATATTCTAAGCATCAACTATCTCCACATTGGTATCAAATGTAGTAAAGCCATTTTCTTTTGTAACTTGTAACACGCTGTTAACCCTTCCTACTAATTCATCTCTATGTGAGATAAGCAATATATTCTTTTGTCTATCACGTTCCATTTTCTTTAATACACCTAATGCACTTTCAACACCAACTGTGTCCATTCCACTATCAACAAGTTCGTCAATGCAAAGGAAGTTAATTGGATGATTCATGCTTTCAAATACATCACGGAATGCCCAACTAAGTCCAAGTATAAGTCTATTACGTTCACCACGTGATAAATTATCAAAGTCTAAGTCCTGGCCAAGTTGCGTAATAGTTACAGTTAGATCACTTTGGAATTGTACTTCATGTGGTAAACCTAATCGTGTAATGTAATATTCTAATCTTGTATTAAGGAACTGTAAGTTTTGTTCAATAATCTTTTTACGAATAAAACTATCTTTATTAGTAAGTAGTTTTAATAAAAAGTCTTGATGTTCTTTAAGTTCCGTAAGTCTATTTACCTCTGCCCAGTTTGTGTCTTGCAATCCAGTAGTTCTTAATATATCAATTTGTTCTATGTATGGATTAACTTCTTTTTCTGCAGCAGATAATGTTAGTTGTAGTTTATCAATCTTAGAAGAATGTTTATATGCTTCGTTTAATGTATTATATTCAATTCTAGGAGCAGTACCCAATGTGCCAATGTCTGTTAACGCACTAGTATACTCTGCAATTAATGCATTATCAGTATCTATTAAATGTTGACTTTCATCAACTAGTTCAGTTTTTTGTGCAACCATTTTCTCATGCTGGTCGTCGTGTATTTCTTGTCCACATGCATAGCATTTATGTTCTAACGTTGCATCTAAATCTTTTTGTGCTTTTGTTAAACGCTTTTGCTCACGCTCAACGCTACTTGTAAGCCTAGCTAGTTCCGCTGTTAGGGTATCTATTTGACTCTTTGTTTTATTAAATTCTGCAAATTCTTCATGTGCAGTTATTTCTTTATCAATGTCAATGTGTTCTAATGCTCGTATGTCAGCTGTGTGTTCGTTAATACGGTCTGTTAATTGAATGCCCCATTGCTTTTGTCTACGTTCGAGATCAACAATGTTACTATTAATCCGTTCGTTAGCATCTTCAATGCCTTTAATTTTATATGACTCTTCTGTTACTCTATCTTTAGTGCCTCTTAATAGTTCTTTAAGTATGTCTGCCTTTTCACTAAGTTTAGTAATACCGAGTAACTGTTCAATCATGTCACGCTGATCGTTGGCCCGCATACTAAGAAATGGTTCTGTATATGTGTTTAACGCACAAATATGTTTAAACATAGTATGACTCATACCAATTACACGTTCAATTACTGCTTGGCTTTGTCTACCTTCGCCTTGCATTTCATCTGTAATTCCTTCGTTACTGTCAACATCGTCAACTAAAAAACGAAACACATTAGACTTACGCCCACGTTCAATTCTATAACTTACTCCAGTCATTTCAAAGTCTACAGTAACTAACATATTTTTATTATTAGTTTTGTTAACTAGATTATCTTTTTTAATATTATAAAGCGCAGCACCATATAATGCATAACTTAATGCATTAACAATAGTAGTTTTACCTGTACCGTTACGTGAACCATCACCGCCCAAGTCTAAATTGTTACCCAATACAAGTGTTAACCCTGCATTGTTAAAGTGAACAGCCTGTGTGACATTGCCCACACTCATAAAATTCTTTAAGGTGATATTTTTAATTATTAGCATTTAAGTTGTTAGTCCTGTATAAATGTCTACTAGTAGTTCTTTTCTAATAGTATCGCTTTGTACTGATTCTAGCTGTGACAACACAATGGAATCTACGTTTTCTACTTGTATGTCAACACCAGTTTGCCAGTCATTTGTGTGTTCTTCTTTTTTACTTGGCATAAGAGCAATCTCACGCAAGTCGTATTGTTTAGCAAATGTTTCTTTAATAAAGTTTGCTTCTTCATAAGTAATACCAACGTCTAAGCTAACACGTGCATATGTTTTGTTTGAAAGAAACTTGTCTGGATCATCAATTAGTTTACTTAATGTTAACGTTCTGTACTTCGGAGCATCAGGCCATGCTAAGTATTCAATAGTGCCGTCCCAATCTAAGAACATACAGCCTCTGTCATCGTCCCATGCATCAGCATAGTTATGAGGGAAGCAGTTGCCTGGATAAATTACATTACCACGTTCTTGTCGTTTGTGGAAGTGTCCACTAAAAACTTTCTCTGGACGAGCTAAGTCTTCTGCTTTAAGTCCGCCATGATCTGGCATTTGCACAAGTGCATTCATGTAGAAGCTTGGTAATTCAAAATGACCAAACATAAACTTACAATCAATTTCTTTTAACTTCTTCCACTCGTCTTCGCATAGCCAAGGAATAAATGCTACGCCATCCTCAATAAACGATTCATTGTTTATCATTCTTATTTTCTTAAACTCTTCAATCATTGACAAACTATGAATTTCTCGCTTCTCACGATAATATAAGTCGTGGTTGCCAGTAATCATAATAACTTCATCAAAGTTATCATTGAGTTTACGTAGGTTACTAGTTGTATAGTTAAGTGTACTAACATTAATGCTAGCACGATTATGATGCCAATCACCTAAGAAGAAACATTTTTTAATGCCTCTCTTTTGTGCTTCGGTGATCATCCATGTGATAAAATCTTCACAATCTTGATTATGAAGTCTACTGTTATTCTTCATACCGAAGTGGATATCAGTAAAAATTACTGCCTTATCAAAAAACATTTATTCTCCAGTGTTTGTTTCTTCGTTGTTATCTTCGTCAGCGTACTCGGTTACTTGCCCCTTCTTTAATGTTGGTGATATCTCTTTTAGTTTAGTTTCTCTATCAATATGTGCAGCCCATTCAGCATTAAATGTTCGTGTGCTACTTGGATTAAGACCTTCTTCTTCTAATAAATCATCTCTAATGTTTTGACTACGTTTTTCTAAATTAAGAACACGTGTAAAACTATTATTAATTGCAGCTGTGTAATATGCAAATGGGTTTTGTGATTTAAGTTCATTAAACTGTAAACCAATTTGTGCAAGCTGTAATAGTGCTTGTCCACGCATTTCGTCTACATAAGTGTACCCACGCCAGTTGCCACGCATACTATAACGTTGGCACAGTTTCAAATACATACGAGCTAATGTGTCGTTTGTTTTACCGTGTGTAACGCTAAAGTGTCCGTTATCTTTACCACCGTCCCAATGACTCTTAGCAACTTCTGTCCATTTGCTATTAATCATTGCATAATGTTTAAACGGAGGGAAGTTACATTTACTATGTAAATCTGCTTCTGTCTTTGGTTTGTTCTTTCTGTTCTCCTCTGGTACATGTTCAAATGTCATCACACGTAGTACAATGTCATCGTCTTGTATAGTACCAACATCAACTACAAAATCTGCTGCTCTTGGTTTAGTTTTCTTTCCTGTTAATCCTTGTTCCCAACGTTTAACTTCAACTTGATGTGCTTGTTTTTGTAATCGTGTTGCTCTAATTTGTTTAGCTTCGTCAATTGCTTCTTGTGTTACTTCTTCGAAGCCAGTTACTATTAAATCGTAATGTAGATAGTTGTCATCGCGTGTCCAACAATACGACATTTTGCTATTATGAATCTCTCTTAACATATCTTTATTTGTTAAGTAGAAGTTTTTTGTTGATTTTTCCATTGAATTATTCCTTTGTTAGCTTACATTATACATAGTTTGTGCATAACTGTCAACCAGTTAATTTAAATTGATAAATACTACGAACGGAGAAGTAGTATCATGTTAATTGAACACATTTTAAAAGAAGGGGTAAACAATATAGCGGTCTTTTATGGCGGTCGTTTTCAACCTATGCACCAAGGACACTCAGATGTTTATAAACATTTGTGTAGTAAGTTTGGTGCTGATAACGTATTTATCGCCACAACATTTAGTCAAAAAGCTAAAAAAGCACATGCAAGTGAAGACTTCAGCAGTGACCCTTTTACATTTAGTGAGAAGGCATCTATTATGAATAAGATGTTTAATATACCTGGGGATAAGATAATCAACACAAATCCATATCGACCAGACTTAGCAGCCATTGGCGCAGACCCTGCAACCACAGCAACAATACTTGTGTATGGTGCAAAGGACGCAGACAGGCTAGCAACAGGCACAGGCTTTTTACATAAGCTACCAGATGACATGGACGAGCTAGTTCCAACATCAAATGACAGAGGCTACGTATATGTAGCTCCATTGATGCAAGGCGGAATGAGTGCAAGCGACTTCCGAACAGACATGGCAGGACCAGAAGAAGATCAAACAAAGCAACAATCATTTAGCAAGTTCTTTGGTAAATTTGACCAAGGCATATTTGATTTTATTAAAGGGAGACTAACGTAATGGCTGGTGTAGAGCACAAAGCAAGTCTAGCATTAAAATCTAATAAGACAAGAATAAAGATGGCCGGACTGCTGGCGCCGCTAAGATTAAATGAAGGAAATGGATTAAGAAATGGAATAGTGTTTCCATTTACACCTACCATACAAGTAAGTCATAGTGCAAACTATGGAACATATGATGTTGCCGGATCAATTGCTCAACAAAATTATTACATGAATACACCAAATGCATCGTTGTCAGTAACAGCTATGTTTGCTTCCAACACTGTTGCTGAAGCGTTATACACAGCCGCAGCATTACAATTCTTTAAAACATGTACAAAGTCTGACTTTGGATCAAGCAACATGGAAACAGCTGGTACTCCTCCTCCAATATTAAGCTTCAATTGTTACGGAACATTGCATGCAAAAAATGTTCCAGTAGTGTTACGTAGCTTTACATATACATTACCAGAAGATACTGATTATGTAACTGTAGAAGTTGATGGCGAATCTATAAGTGTACCAACGCTTGTATTGGTATCAATAGAACTTAGCCCACAGCTTACACCTAGTAAAGTGAAATCTAAATTTAATATAGCGTCATTTGCTTCTGGCAGATTGCTTAACGGTGGAAACACAGGAGGATTTATCTAATGGCATATAGAACAGACAGTGTTTATAGAAACACAAAAACTATTAATAATCAATACTTAGACATTTTAAATATTGACAATATTGATATTGACAATACAACAACTGAAACAATAACACTAGCGGCACAGTATGATGAAAAGCCGGACTTGTTAGCACATGATTTATATGGCAACGCAAAGTTATGGTGGGTGTTTCCATTGTTTAATCAAGACATGCTAGTGGATCCTATAATGGATTTTAAGTCTGGTATGAAAATTACAGTTCCAGTAAGGTTCTCATAAATTATGGCAACACGTGACGCAAGTACTACAGCAATTAATAGCAGGAATAATAATCCTTTAAATATTAAAGATACTATTATTCCATGGCAAGGAGCAATCGGTAGCAATGGGGGATTCGAAACGTTCTCTAACCCAGAGTACGGATTCCGAGCAGCTGCTAAAAACTTATATACAAGCCAGGAGACGCATGGCAACGATACATTAGCAAAAGTAATCACACGTTGGGCACCGCCATCGGAAAACAAGACAGATGCATATATTGCTAGAGTAGCTGCAGATACAGGAATAGATCCAAATGCCGTAATTGATTTAAAAAATGATCCTGCTCTGACAAAATCACTAATAGAGTCAATGACAAAACACGAAGGCGGCGGCATGGGTAAGTTTAATGTTGCTCAAATAGAAAGTGGTATTGCGTTAGCAAACGGCAAGCCTGGAAGTGAAATAGAGTTTAGTAAACAAGATACTGATCATAATCCTGATGAATATACATCTGCTGACGACACTGCTGCTACTACTATTGCCCCACAAGAAAGACGTAGACAGCAAGCATTTCAAGATCCAAATAGTACAAATTCTAAAAACTGGATGAGTACAGTTGACAGTCCAACATACAGATGGACATTATATATTGTAAATAATGAAGTGATGAATGATCCAACAATGCTACATAGTAGCGACAGTGCTGCAATAAATTCCAACAAAGCAAAAATAATTGCGATGCAAGGAGTAACAACACAGTTTACACTTGATAACTTTATGATGTTATCAACTGTCACACCAGGGCAGAGTTATGGTAACACAACACCAGGTATTATACAATTTGATTTATTTGAATCATTAGGATTTACTTTCTTAGATAGAACATTACGTGCTGGTATAGCAATGGGAAATTCAAGTAGTTTGTATACACAGAATTATATTTTAAAATTAGAATTCCTAGGCAGAGACCCAAAAACAGCAGCCAGCACTAAGTTTCCTGGCGTGTTCTTTTATCCAGTTAAGTTAAATCAAATTAGAAGCTCAACTGGGCCAGAAGGAACACGCTATAATATTGTTGCATGGTCAATGATTAAGCATGCACAAACAAATTCGGTTACATCAGTAGATTTCAAAATAGACAATATTACAACAGTGGGCTCATATGCAACTGGATTTGAAACCGGATACAACGATGCAGAAATAAGTTTATTAGATCCTCAAAAATACGCAGCTGGCGTAGTTTGGCCAGACAGAGAAATTAAAATTGAATTTGCTGCATATGCAACTGGATTTGAAACCGGATACAACGATGCAGAAATAAGTTTATTAGATCCTCAAAAATACGCAGCTGGCGTAGTTTGGCCAGACAGAGAAATTAAAATTGAATTTGCCGGCAGTGCTAAATCAGTTGGCACAGTAAATGGAAAAGTCGTTAAAAACTTAAAACATTTTACACTGGAAACAAATATGTAGACAGAGAAATTAAAATTGAATTCGCTGCCAGTGCTAAATCAGTTGGCACAGTAAATGGAAAAGTCGTTAAAAACTTAAAACATTTTACACTGGAAACAAATATGTATGGAGGCGCCGCTGCAACAACAAGCGGTGCAAACCTGTCACCAGGTCATCCAGGTAACGGCTCAGATGGTATTGATACAAGAGAAGAAAATATAAACATCCATGAAGGAATTGGCCCACGTATTGCTGAAGACATACAAAAAAATTGTCCAGCTTGGGCAGATTGGTGTGAGCATGCTAGTACATTAGGTGTCACACCTAGTATCGTAGTAGAACTTGGACATAAGATTAGACTTAACAACGCAGGCGATGAAATGGGCCAAGGGTATCACGAAACAACAGTAACTACATTTAGTATACACATAAATTTAAGTCTGTCTGGATATAACGTAGATGCTGGCATAGCAGAAGAATTAGTAAATGATCAAGAGTTTCAAGTTGACTTATTTAATCTTAAGCCCATTATGAAAAATTATACATTTTTATATTCTGGGTTAAATACAGAGGTATTAAATTATCAAATTGATATTGAATCACTATACACAGTTATAGACATTCCAGTAGGTGGAGTTTATATGAGAGATGGTAGACAGCAATTTACTGGCACATCTCCAATTGCAATAACAAACGTAACATCGGCTGAAGCTGCTGCAAATGCATCAGTTAATACAAGTGCATCAAGCGCACGATTTTTAGAAGATATTGATTTTGGAACAGTGCATGGTGGACTTAATCAATTAGCCAATAGAATAAAAATGACACCTAGTATTGATGATCAAAACAAAGGCGAATCAAACAAAGACCAAACTCAAACATACTTACAAAGTGCAAACTTAGCAAAACGTGAATATGATGCATTGAACTTTAACATGGAAATTAAAGGCGACCCGTTTTGGATGGGAACAATGACATGCAGTATTGAAGGAAGATTAGAAGTACCAAATTATAATGCAACAGATGCGTTAATATCATTTATACAATACAATCCTAACGCTAGTGACTTGTTAGAAAATCAACGCAGAGGACCAGTTGATCTAATATCATCTGGAGTATATAAATTAACAACAATTGAAAGTAAATTCCAAGGTGGACAATTTACACAAACATTAAATGGATTTAAAGATCTTACTACAAATACATCGTTGGTGTTAGGACAACTACAAAGGATATCAGGAGAATAAAATGGCAGATATGATAAAACATGACGGAACACGTGTTTCACGTGGAGCAAAAGCTAATACATCCCCAAGCCTTAATAATATTAATGGAATATATATTGGCGAAGTAATTAGCAACGAAGATAGTTTATACACAGGAAGAATTACTGTACGTATATCTGATTTCGGTTCAAAAGAAACAGACAGGATATGTGTATTATCAACTCCATTCGGAGGACATAATAAGATTTTAGACAGTGGCGAAGACGAAACAAACGAAGCTGTTGCTCCTGTAAGTTATGGCATGTGGCCACAGCCACCAGAGATTGGAACTAATGTTGTAGTAGCTTACACAGGAACACAGACTCAAGGAATTATATTAGGTAGCCTTATAGCTAAAGATAGAAATTCTATGATGGGCGGTAATGCAAGTGGTCAGATTTATGCTGATGGTAAAACAAGTTATGGACCAGCAGTTGAGAAAAATCCATATGATAAGAATGATGCTGACACAAAACCTTTAAATGCAGCGTTTCAAGCAGTATTAAATAATCAAGGACTAAGTGTTGACTATGTAAGAGGACATAGTCAAAGTAACGCAAGAAGAGAATCACCAAGTAAAGTATTTGGTATTACAACACGACAAGGACATACGCTTACATTAGATGACGGCGATGATAAAAATTCCAGTAATAATATTAGACTGAGAACCAAAGGTGGAGCTCAAATATTAATGGACGACAGTAATGGATTTGTTTTTGTTACAACACAGAACGGAGATGCTTGGATTGAAATGGACTCCGCTGGACATATTGATGTTTACAGTAAGGCTGGAATAAGTATGCACACTGAAGGTGATTATAATGTACACGCAAAAGGCAGTATTAATATGGAAGCCGAAATGGGTGTTAATATAAAAAGCACAGGTGGGGATGGAATAAAATTAGAAACAAGTGTAGGCGGCATTGATGTACATAGTGCATTAGATATAAAAGTACATGCAGAAAATTATCATCTAAATGCTGTTGGAAACCTCATTATGGTTGGCACACAAATAGATATGAATGGGCCAGCGGCTACAGCTCCAACAAAGACAACAGTACAAAACCAAACTACAAATACCAGTGTACTAAAAAGTGCAGCAAGCAGAGTACCAGAACACCACCCATGGCTTGGTGCTGTTGGTGTAGAAGAAACAGCTACAACCGGTAAAGGGAATACAGCATAATGCCTATTTTTAAATTACAAGCAACTGTAGATTCTACTAACTTAATTGATTACGGATTATTTACTGTAATGGATAAAACTACAGTTGATACATTAATTAATTTAAATGAGTTAGAAGCAAGTGATAAACTTCTTAATCTTAAAGTTAGAACAATATTATGGTCAGGCTATAACAGAAAAGGAACAATTGGATATGGAAACATTGACAGTACTAACCTTAGTGGAATAGGACTTACTGAAGTACATGCATACACAGCATTTATTGAAAACTTCAAAGACAAAGAACGTAAATTTAAAAAGATATTTCCATTAACAACATTATCTCAATCACAGTATGATGCTATGTTAGATTTATATGTAGCAACCGGTTCTTTTAATTTTGTAGGCACTCCTAACAGACAATTTAATTTAACTGATTATATTAAAAATAGACAATGGGATTATATTGCAACTGCAATGACATTAGGTGGAGCTGATAGATTAAGCAGACAGGCTGATGCAAAAATATTAATGCTTGGAGACTATGGAGTATACAAACTTAGATCACTTATTAAAGAACAAGGGATACAAACACTTGTAAAAGAATACTCAGCAGGACAATTAACAACAGTGCAAACAAAACAGGCAGAATATATTTATTATGCAGAAACAAAAAGATTCTTGCCTAACATGACTGAAAATAGAAAACGAACTATAGTCACTCAATTATCTTAATAAATACTTTATAATTACAAGGAAAAGAAACTTGAACAACAGTGTATTACTACTTAACGCTGACGGACAGCCATTATCAATATTACCTTTAAGCACTGTTAGTTGGCAAGATGCTGTCAAGGCTGTCTTTCAACAAAAAGTGCGTGTAATCAGAAGTTATGACGGCGTGTACCTACGTTCTGAATCACTTACTATACCATGCCCTAGCATAATCATGCTAAACACATATCACAAGCAACCAATTAAAGCAAAATACTCGAGACGGAATCTATACCTACGAGATAATCATTGCTGTCAGTATTGCGGTAATCAGTTTAGTTATGCTGACTTAACCATCGATCATGTGATTCCTAAGTCACATGGTGGCAGGCTTACGTGGGAAAACACCGTAAGTGCATGCGGACCTTGCAATGTTAAGAAAGGTGATAAGCTATCTAAGCCTATTAATGTACCCACAGTTCCAAGCTGGCACAAGATAAACTACTCTGAAAAGACACATCAAATAACAATTCCATGCCCATTCTGGCAAGATTACATAAAATGGCCCGAAGATAAGCTAATTCTTCAATCATAATATACCTACTTATCTTTTTGCATAAATAGTTGTATGAGTAATATAATCGGATACACCACAATAAATTCGCCTTTCAGTAGTAAAAGTCTGTCAGGCATAGAACTAGCTAAACAAGATCTACTAAACCACTTTAAAATCCGTAAAGGAGAGAAGTGGACAGATCCAGAGTTTGGCTGTGACTTACACCTATACGTCTTTGAACCATTGGATCAAGCTACAATTGATTCAATTGACGAAGAGGTATATAATGTAATATCATATGATCCGCGATTTGAAGTAAACGAATCAAGTATTACAGTTAAGCAAGATAAACATAGTGTTACAGTAAATGTAAAGCTAACTTACTTACCAACAACAACTGCAACAGAGTTGCAGATTAAGTTCGACAATGAATTCGAACAAGACGCAGAGTTATAATTATGGCACAGAAATCAAGACAAAATAAATTATTTGCGGCAGAGGACTTTACAGTTGTATACGAATCATATATTAATGCAAATTTTCAAGCATTTGATTATGATACTATTAGAACTGCAATGGTTGAGTATGTCCGTAACAACTATCCAGAGAACTACAATGACTGGGTAGAATCAGCTGAATTTGTTTCACTACTAGACGTAGTAGCACAGTTTGGACACAACTTAGCATATCGAGTAGATATTAATGCTAGGAACAATTTTTTAAGCACATCCAGAAGAAAAGAATCAGTTTATAAATTAGCTGAGTTCTTAGGATATCAACCACGACGTAACGTGCCAGCGTACGGTGAGATGAAAATTACAAGTATTAAAACAAACGAGTCTATTATAGGTAGTGCAGGTGTTAGCTTAGGCGGCACTGACATTCTATATGAAGTAAGTAACAATGTAAATAACTTAGACGATTTTATTACAATTGTTAATGCAGTCATGGAGAACAGCAACCAGTATGGTAGTCCAAAAACATCAGCAGTAATTAATAATGTGTCAGCAGATTTTTACGATCTTAATAATACTCCAAATCAAATTAAATATGATATAAAAGGTACAGTGAATGGTGTTTCATCTGATTATAATATTATAAGCAGTGAATACGACAGCAAACTATTATCGTTTGCAGAGAAGTCGCCAGACCCTATTGGAAGTTTAGGAATATATTTTAAAAATGACGGCAAGGGAATTAACAGTGCTAACACAGGTTTTTACTTTGGTGTTAAGCAGGGTGTATTAGGTTATCAAGACTTTTCAATTGACACTCCAATTGATAATTTATCATTAGACGTAAGTGCGGCAAATGTAAACAATTCAGACATATGGGTACAGAACATTAACAGCACGGGCAACGTTATTAAGAATTGGAAAAAAGTTACAGATGTTAACAGTAATGTAATTTACAATGATTTAAAAGCAGGTGAGAGAGATGTGTTTAGTGTAAAAACTAGAACAGGCAATAAAGTATCAATCATGTTTGCAGACAAAGTGTTTGGTAACATTCCAAGAGATACTATCAGAGTTTGGTACAGAACAAGTGCAGACAGTACACATGTTGTTAGACCAGACGACTTGTCAAGCCAGCGTATACAAGTAAAATATACAGGCGCAGATGGCAACATATATACTGCAATATTTAAAATACAATTGATGCAATCAATTACAAATGCAAGCTCAAGCGAAACTATAAACGAAATTAAAGAAAACGCTCCAAAGAATTATGCTAGTCAAGATAGAATGATTACTGGTGCTGACTATAATACTTTGCTAGGAAATAGCAACGGTGCTATATTGAAAATTAAAAGCGTTAACAGAACATTTAGCGGACACAGTAGATATTCAAAATTTATGGATCCTACTGGAACATACAGCAACTTATACTTGTCAGGCAAGGATGCAACATTATACAGAGACAACAAACTGGTTTCAGTTTCAGCTGCAACAAATGACACAGAACAAGTAATATACGAAAAGTATGTTAAGAATATATTAGACAATGATGAATTTGTAAACTTATATTATATTGGGTACTCTTATATTATATAGGGTATGCAGATGCGTTTGCTTCGTTAAGAACAGACAGTAGCCCAGCTTATATAGAGAATTCATTTAAATGGAACAACCCAAGCACAACTCCATCTGGAGTACTAACCGGTTATATAACAAATACATCAGTTATTCAACGTGTAGGATCGACAGTTGATACATATATGCAATACATTACACCTGGTGCAATGATTAAATTTGCACCAGCAGTAACAGCTTCTGGTAATTTTGTTGTAGGTGAAACATACAGAATTGCAACAGTAGGTACAACAGATTTTACAGCAATTGGTGCTAGTGCAAACACAGTAGGCACTAGATTTGTTGCAACAGATACAGGTTCGTTAGCAGATACAGGTACAGCAAGATCAGCACTAACTAAGTGGGCTAAGGTAGTAAGCGTATCATCAAATGGACTTGGTATAGAAGGCACAGGCGCACAAGCCGGTCAACCGACTGGGCTACGTGCTAACGGTACTGGTGCTATTATGCTTGATACTGAAATTCCAAAGAACTTTGAACTTAGTATTGTATATCCTGCATTAGCTAGAAAATTTGTTTCTAGAGAAAGAGATGTATTCTTATCATATTTAAAAGCAAAAAGATCATTTACTACATATTATAATTTTAAAACTAGAAGTTGGTCAATTGACACAGCTCCAGATCCATTTGTAGTTTTCTTACCAACCGCTTCAGAATCTCTTGTAGCTGGTATAGACTATATTATAGAAACATTAGGTACAACTGCATGGAGCGATGCAGGTTGGGTAGCTGGTAACGGCGCCACAGGTAATAACGGAACAGTGCCGCGTATTGGTGATAAAATTCTAGCAGCAGCAACAAGTTCGGCAGTTGGAACAGGTACTGCTAAGAAATCATTCCCAACACAGTTTGGCAATAATAAAGAGAGTTGGACAGTTTACTTTAATTACACAGGTGCAAACTATGATGTTTATTTAAGAACAATGAGACTTAATTTTAGCAGTGATTCGGTAAAATTAGGAAACATTACAAATGAATTAGAAATTGGAACGTACACTAAAAAAGCAAAACGTGATACAATTGGATTACTGGGTCAATTAGTTAACGGTGATATTGTTTCTAAGGGCGCATATTATGTATATGGGTTTGAAACTACTGATGCAACTAATTATAGACTTTCATTAATTGATGGCAACGCAGATAGCAGGCCAGACAATCCAGATGTATTTAAAGACACAGTAGGACAGACTACTATTGACTTAGCAAGCAAAACATATGGCGGCCAGTCAAATTTAAACTTTGAATGGGAACATATTGCTGCAGAAAACCAAGTTGTTGATCCTAGCTTTACAAACATTATTGATGTGTTTGCTTTATCAAAATCATATGACACAGCATATAAGAATTATCTAAACGGAACAATTACAACAGAACCACTACCGCCAACCAGTTACGAATTAGGCACACAGTTTACAAGTGTACTTGAAAAGAAAGCAGTAAGTGATACAGTTGTATTTAAATCAGTTAAGTACAAGCCAATGTTTGGTTCTATAGCAGAGCCTCATCTCAGAGCAAGATTTAGAATAATTAAATTATTTGGTGCTACTATTACAGACAGTGATTTAAAAACAAAAGTAGTTGCAGCAATTAACACTTTCTTTGATTCAAGTAATTGGGACTTTGGAGAAACATTTTACTTTACAGAGCTTGCAGCATACGTGCATGCACAGCTTGCAGGGTCATTAAGTAGTTTTGTTATTGTACCACAGGGCACAGGCAGTGTGTTTGGCGACTTGTTTGAGTATACTCCAAATACAGACGAACTTATTATACCAGATGTAGACACGGGTGATATTGATATCATCACAAATATTACCGACGCAAATATAAGAGCAGGATCATAATATGAAAAAGAAGGCAGGACAACCTCCAGTTAATAATATAAAAACTAGTAATTTTTTACCAAGTGTTTTTCAAACACCTCTTAATAAAAATTGGCTAGACAGTACAATGGATCAAATGGTTTCAAAAGGACCACTTGAAAATATAAACGGATACATTGGAAACAGAGGCGGAAGAGATGCAACATCAACTGATGATTACATTGATCCTAAATTTCATAAAGCGTTAAGAAAGAAAAATCAATTACAACCTGGTGCTATTTCGTATGACAACAGCGGCAACTTAACTAACGCAATTACATTTGATGATGTTGCACATTCTATTAATGAAAACTTTGCTACATATAATTATAATGCAGCATACGGAACCGGCTTACTTAGTTATACTCCTCCAATTAATATTGATAAACTTGTAAACTACCAGAACTATCGTTGGGTAGAAGAGTTACCTATATACGAAAGTATATGGACAGGCGCTGAGAAAAACTCAGTTACTATTGCAGAAACCACTTCAGTAATAACAGATGACAATAATACTATTAACATTGAAGAAGGCATGCTTATTAAATTTACTGGCAGTGGACAACATGCTGATATAGCAGACGACACATACATAGTAGTTGGCAAACCAGGCAAGTACACTCTACATTTATATTTTAGCGTAGACGGAGCAACAGTTACTAGAGTATACAACAACATAACAAAGCATACGCAAACAACTGATGGCGTGTATACTAATTCAAAATTATTAAACGTATTTCCAAATACTGCAAGCTCTTATTGGACCGCTGGTAAAACTCCGCAAGACTTAGTTACTGCATATAATGCTGACACAACTAGACTTCCTATATTTGATGGATTTAAATTTGCTGATGTTAACTCTAATCCAGAACAGTTAATGAAAAATGTATTTGTGAAATTTAAAGATGGAAACGGTGCTACTTGGACACATGCAAGCACAAATGCGTCAGATGTATATTCAATAACAATTGATGCAACAACAGGTAACTTAACAATAACATTAGCAACAGCTGCAGAAGAAGCCGCATTAAAATTAGTATCTCCTGGGCCAACAATTTCAGGAACTGGCTCTAATTCAGAAGATACAGTAATGTACCACCTAGGACTACCAGTAGTTCCTTTAAAAGATTACATTGTTATTTCAAAAGATGATCCAGCACAAACAGCATGGAGTAGAGCAAACCATTGGATTAACATTAGCACAATTAATAAGTTAAAAACATTACTACCAACTTATGATTTTACTGAAGTATCAAATGTAAACAGGCATGCAACAAGACCAATTATTGAATATAATTCAGAAATAAATTTATGGAACTCTCCAGAATATAGCACATATACTGCTACTAGCAAATCACTAAACATTGGAACTGTTGATTGGGGTGTTGGTAGTGAAGCCGAAGCCAACAGCATTACAGATGTTGGCGACACATATGTTTATGTTAATAACCTTACTGGAAAAGCTGGCAAGCGTTTTACAGTTACATTAGGCGCAGCAACTGAGATTACATTAGGCGGAGACACAACATTTACTATTGCTAATGTTAAAAGTAGTTATTGGAATGATTGGAAAAATGCAGACGCATTTGTAGAGTCCGGCGTAATTAAATTAGCACAACAAAAAACTAAAATAAATCAATATCCACTGTATAGATTTTATCAGTGCGAGGCAGTTCCATTAGAAAATATAGATGGAGTTTCATTTAAAGGCGAGAAGATATTTGGATACAAGCAAGGCACAGGCATAGTTGATACTGAATTAGGAATTGCATTAAGTTTTAAAGACACACCAAAGGGTGCTGAATTTGAATTTGAAAACTTTATTACAACTAAAAAATATTACAACACATACAAACATGTTAAGAATGACAACCTAAGTCATACAAAATCACAATCAGGCTATAGTCTTTTCAAACATAGAGATGTATTAAAAACAACATATATATCAACAAGTGTTGCCGCAGGTGCAACTGATCATGTGCAGTATGAAGTAACTGCTGCAGACACTCCGTTTGTGATACCAAAAGGAAGAAACAACTGGCGCCCAACACAAACATATTATATACACTCAGACAGAGTAAGATATACATCAGGTGGCGATCAGTATGCAATTACAACAGCGCACCAGGATGGAGTTAGTCACACAACACGTGCAGGCACAACTGATTTTATTGAAGTTGGCATAGATCAAATAGTTTATTTTTATAACTTAACAGGCGGTGTTGTAACACATACTGCTGCAGGCGAAGTTACTATAACAGTGGACCCAAGTGATGCTACTAAATTTAAAGTAGAATTGAGCGCACTTAGTAACGGTACTATGTTTGATATTATAATTGACGGCAACTTGCTACAATCATTTATTGCTACTGAGAAGTGGGATCATTTGTATCACCAAGTTACGGTTAATGGAAAATTAGAAGAAGCTTGCAAATCAGTTAGCAATACTTCAATAAGCATTGATGAAAGTGTATTAGCAGTTGGCGACATTATTGACTTACGTTGGAACAACAACGACCTTACAAACAAAACAACTAACACAAGTATGCCAGACATACACAAACACAACGTGCATAATAAGATGATGGAAACATTTACATTAAGCGAAACAATGGACCACTGGTCTGATAAGCTAAACACAATGCACGGCTTTGATGGCAATACATTTGATGAAAACAACTATGCAAGTATTCCAACATGTGTACATGGTGGAACTATATTCATGTACGAAGATGGTAGCATAATGAATGACATCAACTATTCTAATAACAAATTAAGTATAACAGGTTCACTAAGTGAACAAGCAAATGAATTTGTAGCATTTAGAAATAGAGTAGCTGCGCAAGCAAGAAGAGTATACGGAGTTGACGGAGCTACAAGCATACAAGAATTAACTAATAAAGTAATTGACAATGTTACTAGAAATAGATTTGATACAGGAATGTACAAAGAGTCTAATATGCTTTATACTCAAACTGATACTACACAATCGTGGGATGTAACTGATTTAACAAAAACTTCATTCAGAACAGGTTATACATTTAACGGCGATGTTAATATTAGAGACCACGGATACGTTTACTTAACAGAATGGAATGGTTCTTATCAATGTAAAAAACTTCTTTTAAAAGATAAAGACTATGATATAATTGGTAACTTTATTATTATGAAGAAAGCATTTGCAGCATTAGACCCAACGTTGCTAACAGCACCTAAACTAGAACTTGTCTTTACACAAATGGACAGTGGTTCATATGTTCCACCTAGCATGGTGAAACTTGGATTAGCATATGGTACTGAACCTCAAATACTTTCAAACACATTATACACACATGATGGTGTGCAAATAGATATAACTGGTAAAAATATTGAAAACGCTCAAGCAGGCGCTGCATTTGATCCTGTTAATGCAGTAATATTTGAAATGGAAAAGCGCATATATGCTGGACTAGTTAAAGAAGATAGCATGTACATTGACTTATATGGTCGAGCTGGAATAGAAAGATATAATTCTACAGTAGACTTTATACCAACACCACAAAACAACACATGGTTTACATTAAATGATTTAGACAACTATTTAGAAAAACATTATTACCAGTGGGCAAACCTTAATAAAATTACAAGTTTAAATACATCTGGATATTATGATGCAGCTGATCCATTTACATGGAACTATAGTACAATATCATTGTTAGGCACTGATAAATTGCCCGGACATTACAAGGGTGCATACACACATATATTTGGAACAACCACTCCACACATTACACCATGGCACATGCTAGGGCATGGATTTAAGCCAAGTTGGTGGGACGATCATTATAGCTGGAAAGATACTGCAAATGGTGGTGACGATGCAAAACGAGCAGCACTAATTGACGCATTGAAAAAAGGTATAGTATCAAAGCCAACAGCAGGCAACACAGTACAGGTTGTAGCTAATGCAAGAAACACATGGGACTGGGCTACTAAATGCCCAGTAACAACAGCAGGCGTCTTAGCCGATCCTAGTATAGTATTAGGCATGCCAGCAAATGTAGACAAGGCAGCAAACTTTGTGTTTGGCGATTGGGGACCAGTTGAGCAAATGTGGAGAACTAATGCAATTGGCCAAGCAATGACAGTTGATGCTATAATAAAATTAGTACCCGGCAAAGCATGGACAAACTTTTTCCAACCTGGCTTTATTTCTCAATACGGTAATGTTGTAAAAAATACAACTCGTTACTCAGGCATGTTAGCATCAAGTAATCAATATAAAATGCCAGGAGAGATATATGGAAATTCTGTTACTAGCATAGATGTTATTAATACAAACGATGACAGACCAGGTACACTAGAAGCAACAGGCTCACTTAAAATTATGGATGATTATGAAAGTACTATTGCTACAGCAACATATAGACTTAATGAATATCCAGCAGCTACTGGTTCTATTAGAAGTATTAGTGTAACTGACCGTGGACTTGATTTTACTGGAACTCCGGTGGTAGCATACGTAGGCACAACAGGAGCAGCAACAGGACTTAGTATTGATGTAACACTTGCAGAAGTTCCATTTGTAGCTAACGGTATTGCTCAAGCACAGTATAATTACATAAAGAGAAATCAACATAACGTTAGTCAAACAGAATTATATAAAAATTTAACAACTAAGCTACAACAAAAGTTATGCGGATTTACTAGTAAACATTTATTAGACTTGTCAGCAGAAAGTAGTTTAACTGGTGACTTTGAATTAGGTGAAGGCGACTTTAATATTGCAATGTACAGAGGTGCAGTTACAGATTCATTAACAGCAAGTGCAGTATTTGTTAAGAAAACACTAACTGGTTATTCAGTAACAGGCGTTAGCAACAACAATAGAGAGTTTAAATTCTTAGAACCAAATCTAGTTAATGCAGTAGATTATAATACTGTAACTATTTCAGATCAACAAATAAGAAGATATAATAAATTCGTAACAACTGCAAGCATAGCAGAGTACGACACAGTATTCCAAAAAGTACAAGACACCTATAACTTCCTCAGAGGATATTGGGAATGGATGCGTGTCAGTGGATACACAACTCAATATGATGGCGACAGCATAGCATCAGCATTTGTTACATGGTCGCTTACAGCAGAAGTAGGCAATGTATACATTTTACAAATTGGCAGAGAAGTAAAATTCAAACCAACACATGGTCATGTATATGAATATAACCAATTAAGTTATAATGGTAACGGTGTACTTTCAACAGACAGCGGAACAATACAAAATAAAGATTTAAGTATATCACGTGCAGATGGCACAGTATCGCTTCAAACAAAGAATGCGGAATTCTTTGGAAGTATTACTAGTGCAATATTAGATTACGAACATGTTATTATATTTGAAAATAAAACAACACAAGGTATACATTTATTTGATGACGTTAAGAACAGACGTCAGACAAGATTATTATTACGTGGACAGCGTACACAAAACTGGACAGGTGAAAAGAAAGCACCTGGTTACTTAGTATCTGATAATACAATTATTCAGAACTTTGACAGTGCAGTACAAAGTATAGACGACATGTACAGAACAGATGTAAATGAATTTAATGCATCATTTTCTAAAGCAAAAGATTTAACAATAGGAAATATAGACGGTACAATGCTTGATGGCTTAGGGCTTGATAAGAACGTACTTACAAATTTCTATCAAGGAATGATTAAAGACAAGGGTACTAAAAATGCTATTGAACATATTGGTAAGAGTAGATTATTAGATGGTGATGCAACAACAGTATCAGTGTACGAACAGTATATGTTTAGACAATCAGAACTTGGTAACAACGACATGGAAGATCCACTTGAGATAGAAATAGTTTCTAAAGATATTAATTCATCTCCACAAACAGT
>Ga0209383_1000445_pt1 | contig 29621 bp, 25 predicted proteins | sample CoawatmetaG02DNA_FD_187510 | JGI IMG/M metagenome (GOLD analysis project Ga0209383, IMG submission 187510) | Marine microbial communities from the West Antarctic Peninsula - Coastal water metaG029-DNA (SPAdes) (version 2) | ecosystem: Environmental > Aquatic > Marine > Coastal ... | reverse complement strand
TTGGGTTCAAACAAAAAGAGTTTAATATTTAATATTTTTGATGCCACACACAAAGGGAAAGACATATAACCGCCTGTTGAAATCAATATATCAATTTTCTTTTTTTTTAAAAAAAAAATAGATTTTATAATTAAGAAAATTATTAAAAAAAATTGGAAAGGTATTAAAAAAATATTTTTTGTTATTGGCATTATATTAAAAATTTCTAAATTATATTTATTTTTATCAAGAAATTTCATACCTCTATAGTCTGAAGACATAACTACATGAAATTGATCCTTTAGATGTTCGTACAATATAGTTGCAGGCACAACATGGCCACCTGATCCACCTGTACTGATTAAAATTCTTTGTGTCATTTAGTCAATTCTTCTTTTTGTTAAATTTAATATTATTCCAGCTAATATTGAGACACCTACAATCGATGACCCCCCATAACTTAAAAAAGGTAAAGTCATACCCGTTGTAGGAAACAGTCGAATATTAACCCCAATATGGATCAGAGCCTGAAAAATAATTAAGCATATAGTGCCAGTTAAAACTAATTTAATTTTTTCATTTTTTTCTAAATATATCTTTTTGAAAACAGTATAAATAAAAAATAAAAATAAAATCAATAATAGTACAATTGCAACAACACCAAACTCTTCTGATATTACCGAGATAATATAATCCGTATGGGCCTCTGGTACTCTATTTTTTAACGTACCTTCACCAACTCCTTTTCCAAAGTAGCCTCCACTACTAATCGCATCGATTGCTTTATCAGATTGAAAGTTATGTGTTCCATCACTTTGATTAAAAAATGACAAAATCCTATTTTTTATATAGATAAATTTAGGGATAAAAAAAACCATATAAACTAAAGATAATAATGAAAAACTAAGAAAGGTTAAAATTATTACTAAACTAATTCCTGAGATAAAAACTAGTGTGGCCCAAGATAAAAAGATGAGTAATGTTTGTCCAATATCAGGTTGCATCATCAATAGAAGACAGGCAGGTACAATAGCTATGAATGTTAATAAATATTTAAAATAAATATTAAAACTTTTTTCACTACATAAAATTGTAGAAATAAAAATAATTATAAATGGTTTAACTAGCTCTATTGGTTGAAATCTTGGTAGAAAAAAAAGATTAAGCCACCTTTTAGATCCCTTTACTTCTGTACCTAAAACTGGCACTAAAAATAAAAAAAATATTGATATTAAAAAAAGATAAAAAGAGATATTAAATAGATTTTCTTTACTTAAAGATGAAAAAAATATCAAAACAATCATTCCAATAAAAATATACGTCAAATGCTTAAAGAAGAAGAAATAGTTATTAGTATCTAATTTATCAGACACAATTAAAGATGTTGACACTAAAGAAAAAAATAACCCCAAAATAAATAAAAAAATTATTAAAAAAAAAAGTGTTTTATCTATATTTTTCCACCATTCATAATAAAATTTATATATCAAATTAAAATTAAACATTTATATATTTTTCAATAAGTTGATTAAAATATTCTCCACGTTTTTCAAAATTTTTAAAATCGTCAAAAGAAGCTGCTGATGGACTAAATAAAATTGTTTTGTGAATTTTATTATTATCAAGTTTAATCTCTAAAGATAATTTTTTGACTAAACTTTTTAAATCTAAAAAAGATTCATATTTCATAAATTTTTTTATTTTACTTATAAAAAAATTTTTATTTGCTCCAAAAACATATGCTTTGATATTTTTACATTTTTTTTTAGATAATAATAACCTGTCTCCTTTTTTAGCTTGACCACCAACTATCCAGTAAACATTTGTTAGAGATTTTAATAAACTTGCTGATGATGAAAAAGTTGTTGCTTTTGAATCATTAATAATTGTTAATTTATTTGAATGAAAAATTATTTCTTGTCTATATTTTAGTCCCTTAAATTTTTTTAATGTTTTAACTAAAAGATCTTTTTTAAGGTTTAATATTTTAGCTACCGCTATAATAAACTTCAAATTTTCTTTGTTTCCCTCTGTGTTAAAATATTCATTATTTATTTTTTTTAAAAAATTGCTATCTATATTTTTTTTAATTTTTATTACGGCTGGTAAATAATTTTTAGATTCTAATTCTTTCTTAATATAAAAATTTTTTATATTTAAAATAGCAACATCTTTCTTAGATTGATTTTTTACTAGTTTAAATTTAGCACTTACATATTGATTTATAGTCTTATGTCTTTCAAGATGGTCTGGTGAAATATTTAAAATTAATGATATATTTGATTTAAATAATTTACTGTATTCTAGCTGATATGATGAGGCTTCTATTACAAAAACTGTTCTATTTGTTATTTTTTTCTCTAAAAGTATTGGATTGCCAATATTACCTACTAATCTAACATCTACTTTCTGATCCCTTAATACATCATATAAAATTTTGGCAGTAGTTGATTTACCATTAGTTCCAGTGATTGTTATCTTATTATTTTCTTTATGATTACTATAAAAAATATCCAAGTCAGTAAAAATTTTTTTTGAATTATTCTTTAAAAATTTACTTAATTTACATTTATTAATATCTATACCTGGGCTAATTATTATATAGTCAAATTTTATTTTTGTTATTTTTTTATTATAAACTTTTATTTTGTCATCATATGTTATGATTTCATTATCTTTTTTTAAAAATTTTAAAACTGATAAGCCACTTTTTCCCAAACCATAAATTAAAACTTTTTTCTTATAAAAAATATTTATATTATTTAACATTATCTAAGTTTTAATGTCGCTAAACCAATCATTGCAAGAATTATTGCAATAATCCAAAACCTAATTACGACGGTAGATTCTGGCCAACCCTTTTTTTCAAAATGATGATGGATAGGAGCCATTCTAAAAACTCTTTTTCCTGTCAACTTAAAAGATATTACCTGCACAATAACAGAAACAGCTTCTAATACAAATAAGCCACCCGTTATTGCCAAAACTATTTCATGTTTAGTAATTATCCCTACCGCACCTAATGATCCACCAAGTGCTAAGGATCCTGTGTCACCCATAAATATTTTAGCAGGTGGTGCGTTAAACCATAAGAAACCTAAGCATGCTCCAATAATTGATCCACAAAAAACAGATACTTCACCCATGCCTTCTAAATATGGTATATTCAAATATTCTGAAAAAACTACATTTCCTGAAACATAACTTATGAGTGCAAAACATCCAGCTACCAATATAACTGGCACTGTTGCTAGCCCATCAAGTCCATCAGTTAGATTAACTGCGTTTGAAGATCCCACAATTATGAATACAGAAAATGGTATAAAAAACCAACCCAAGTTAATGATTAAATTTTTAAAAAATGGAAAATATAAGTTCGTTAGCTCTATATTTTGTGAAAAATGAGATAAGCTAAATACTCCTACTGTTGTTATTAAAATTTGCGAAATAAGTTTAAATTTGAAAGAAATACCAGAAGAATTTTTAAATTTAATTTTTTTATAATCATCAAAGGCACCAAGTAAACCAAAGCTTGTTACTATATAAAGTAAAAACCATATATGATAATTGGATAAATCTCCCCATAAAAGTATGCCAGAAAACAAACCTAATAATATTAAAACCCCTCCCATTGTAGGAGTTCCAATTTTTTTCACAATATGTTCTGATGGACCATCTTCTCTTATCGGATCTAAGATTTGTCTTGCAGAAAAAAACTTAATAAATGGAGTGCCCACTAATAAGACTATAATCATCGAGGTAAACATCGCTAATCCTGTTCTAAAAGTAAGATATTTGAATACATTAAGGAAGCTGTATTGATCCACTAATTGAGAAATAAGACTATAAAGCATTAATTTTACCTGTTTTTATTTGAGTAGCAAGGGTGTTAAGACCTGTAGAGTTAGAACCTTTAATCATTAAATAATCATTATTATTTAAATTGTTTTTAATCAAATCAATAATTTGAGATTTCTTTTTTATAAAAAGCCCTCTTTTACCTTGATTAAGATTACTAAAAACCCATTTAACATCCTCACCAATAACATTAATATTTATAAGGGATGTTTTGTTAATACTTTTTGCAATTTCCGTATGTAATTTTTTTGAATATTTCCCTAACTCTAACATATCACCAAGCACTAAATGTTTTTTTGTATTATCAACTTTAATCATATCAAAATTTTTTAATGCTGATTTTAAAGATAATGGATTTGAATTATAACTTTCATCAATAATATATAAATTTTTGTTGAATAATTTAACTTTCACTATATCTCCACGACCAACTGTTATTTTATGATCATAAAAAATATTTTTATCTAATTTATGTATGTCTTTGAAAATTGATATAATTGTAATTGTTGCTAAAATATTTTTTAGGTCATTTTCAAAAAATGAATTTGAATAAAAGTATTTTTTAGTTTTATTAATATTTACAGAAATTTTATATTTAGATTTTTTTCTTGAAATTGAATCTAAATTTATTGTTGCACTTTTATCCCTTAAACTAAAAGATAGAATTTTAAGATTTCTTTTTAATCCTATTTTTTTATGAAAATTATAGAATTTGTCATCTTTGTTTAAAATAAGATAACCACCATCTTTTATGTTTTTAATGATCTCTGATTTAGCTAGGGCTATTTGATTAATATTTTTAAAATTTTTGATGTGGGCATAAGAAATATTTGTAATCACACCGACATCAGGTTTGATAATTTTTGATAAGTATTCAATTTCTCCTTTTTTATCCATTCCAATCTCAAAAATACCAAAAGCATCATTTTTCTTTAAATTAAATAAACTTAATGGGACACCAAATTTATTATTAAATGATTTTGGAGAATAGGTTGTTTGACTAATTTTATTCAAAGATCTTCCTGTTAATTCTTTAAGTGAAGTTTTTCCACAACTTCCTGTTATGGATATAATTTTACTTGGTAGGTTTTCTCTTAGGATAGATGATGCCTCTGTTAAAAATTTTAAAGTATCTTTTACTACTATTTCTTTTTTTGATTTTTTTTTATTATTAGTTATTGCTAAAGATGCACCCTTAATTAAGGCCTCTTTAATAAATAAATTGCCATCGTTGTTTTTACCTCTAATAGCAAAGAAAACATTATTTTTTTTAATTTCTTTAGAATTAATTGATGCGTTATTAATTTCTATTTTTGAAGAAATATCATTTGAATTACTTAATTCTTTTAAAATATTTAATTTAAGGTTACTTGAAAGTGTTTTATTTTTGATTGTGATATTTTTTAATATTTCTCTTTCATCAGAAAATAATTTTTTAATTTTTTTATATTCTTGAATTATTTCATGACCTTTGCCTGCAACTATTAAAATATCACCGGTTTTTAGATCAAATATTGCTTTTTTGATAGCATTAGCCCTATTTGAAATCTCATAGATTTTAGATTTTTTGATGTTTTTTCTTATAGAAGTTCTTATCATCTTTGGATTTTCATATCTTGGATTGTCATCTGTTAAGTAAATTCTATCACAATATTGACTGGCAATTTTACCCATCATTGGTCTTTTTGTTTTATCTCTGTCTCCACCACAACCAAAAACTATTGAAAGTTTTCTACTTTTAAACTGCTCCCTTAAACTCTTTAAAGATGTTTTTAGTGCATCAGGCGTGTGTGCATAGTCTAACATAACTCTTGAATTGTTTTTAATCATTCCAATTTGCTCTAACCTTCCACTTACTGGTTTTAAATTATCAATCACATTAATAATTTTTTTAAAACTTAAACCGCTTTTGGTTGCTGCCATCATTGCCATTAAAATATTTTTAATCTGGACTTTTCCTATTAATTTTGTTTCAAATTTATAAATATTTCTATTATATTTAATTTTGACTACTTGTTTTTCATTGTTATATTCATGAGAAATAATTTCTAAATTGCTTTTATTATTTGAAATTGTTTCAATATTATATTTATTTTTTAAGGCTATTTCTTTAATTTTCTTATATTGAGGAATTTCCATGTCAGTAATTATATTGGCTTTTTCTCCAAGTAATGTTTTAAAAAGATATAATTTTGATTTAAGATAATCTTTAAGCGTTTTATGATAATCTAAATGATCATGAGACAAATTAGTAAATATGCCTGTTCTAAATTTTAAACCATCTAATCTATTTTGCTTAAGTCCATGGCTAGATGCTTCTAATATAACATTATTAATTTTTTCTTTTTTAAGTTTATCTAAAATTTCATTTAATGCAATTGGATCGATAGTTGTGTTTGAAACTTTTTTTATATAATTTGGTGTTTTGATACCTAGTGTTCCAATTGAGGCTACTCTTTTTTTATTCAATTTTAAGATTTGAAAATAAAAATCAGCAACTGATGATTTTCCATTTGTTCCTGTTACTGCAATTATATTATTTGGCTTATTTTTATAATTCATATAAGCAAATTTTGCTAAAAATTTTCTTACATTAGATGATTTTATAAATAATATGTTTTTTTTTACACCTTTAAATTTTTGATTAGAAATAATAATTTTTGCACCTTTTTGAATTGCGTGATTAATAAATTTATTACCATCTATTTTTGTTCCTTTTATTGCAAAAAAAATATTATCTTTTTTACATTTTGAACTATCAAAGCAAAGACCTGAAAAATATTTATTTTTATGCTTTAATTTTATTCCTTTAATAAAATTTCCGATGATCATGAATAAACTAATTTTCTATATATTTTGTGGCTAGAATAGGTCCAATTTTATCTATAATCTTTCCTGCGGCCTCAACTGATGTCCATCCAGCTGTATTTCTTGGGCTACCCTTCAGCTTAAATCCTGAACCATCTCTATATTCATATACATAATCTTTATTATTTTTTGTTGATTCAAGCATTAGCACTAAGACATATTTAGGATTATCTGTTGGAAATACTGATGCAAGCGTATTAATTTTAGTATTAGAGTATATGCTGTTATTTACCTGCTCTGCAGTTCCGGTTTTACCACCTACTTGATACCCTTTAACATTTACAAGTTTTGCCGTACCTTCTGAAACTACTTTTCTTAGCATAGAGTTCATTTTTTTTGAGACGTCATTCTTTAAAATTTTTATTTTTTTATGTTTTTTCTCTAAGTCTTTTTTTATTATTGTTGGTTTAATATCATAACCTCCATTTGTAATTATTGAATATCCCTTGGCTAATTGCAGTATTGTTGTTGTTATGCCATGACCAAACGCAATAGTTTCAAGTTTACAACCTTCATACCAGTCTATTGTCTGAGGTTTTCCTACTTCAGCAATGTCAAAGTCTATCTTATCCAAAATACCGATAGTATGCAAAAATGATTTATGTTTCTCAATTCCAACTTTTCTTATAATTCTAACTGATCCAATATTTCCTGACTTTATGAGAATTTGTTCAACAGTTAGGTCTGGTGGCATTTTATTGTCATACTCTTCAATACTATGCTTCTTTCCACAACTAATACTTTTTTTTGAATCTAAAAATTCAGTATCAGGTTCTATTAATCCTTCATTTATTCCAGATGCAATAGTGAAAGTTTTAAAAACTGAGCCTAACTCATAAGTACCTTTTGTAATTTTATTAATATAATTAACATCTTTAATTGTTTCTCTTTTGTTTAAATTAAAATCAGGCAAAGAAACCATAGAAAGTATTTCACCATTATTTACATTCATTAAAATAGCAGCACCGCCCTTGGCTTCAAATATATTTTGAAACCTTAAAAGCTCCTTCCTAATTATAAATTGAATATCTAAATCTACTGTCAACTTAAGAGGCTTATTTATTTTTTTTAACTCTCCATCAAAAGATTTTTCTATTCCCGAGATGCCATTATTATCATTATCTATTTGGCCAATTATGTGACTAAATAGATTCTCTTGTGGATAAAGCCTTACTAAACTTACCTCTGAAGATATTGATTTGTCTCCAAGCATCATAAGTTCTTCATATCTTTTTGGTCTTATATTTTTTTCTAAGTAAAAAAATCTATCTCCATCTAGCTTTTTTTTAATCTTTGAAAGATTTTCATTTTTATAAATATGATTTAACATTAACAATAAATGTTTTTTATTAATAACTTTGGCAGGATGAATACCTACATTAATTGAGTCGACTGTTTTAACTAAATAATTTCCATTTCTGTCAATTATATCTGCTCTATAATTTTTTTTAGTAATTGGTGTTTTAATATTATTTTCTATTTTTTTCAATGAACCTAAATGAAGAAGTTGAATTGAATAGATAATTGAAACTATTAAAAAAATAAAGAAAATAAAGGCTATTCTATTAAACTCAATATTTAAATTCGTTTTACTTTTTTTATATGAAAATTCATTTTCATACTGCTCCAAGGTAACATTATTTTTATTATCACTCATTGTCTGTTTTCTGTATAAAGTTAGTTATTTTTATTTGGGTATTCATTTCAGTTAACTTTTTGATTTTCATAATATCAATTTTTATTAAGTCTTTTTGAAAGTATTGAGTTTGATATTGAGTTAATTTTTCTGGTGAACTTAAATAATTATATTCTAAAAGTATGTCGCCAAATTCAGATTTTAAGGAAGTAATTCCCTCTTCTATTGTGAGGATTTTATCTTCTATTTCTTTTGTAGAGTTTTTTACTAATGATGTGGATAGTATTAATACAAAAATAATTGTAAGTACTGCTTTCTTCATAATTTTTTAGAAAAATTTTCAATTTTAATTAGACGATCAAACTTCTCTAAAATATCTGTTTCAAAATCATAAAAGTCTTCTTTTTTAATAACATATCTCAATTTTGCTGACCTTGATGGTGAGTTTTCTGTAATTTCTTTTTCTGATGGTACAATTGGTTTTTTACTTAAAGATTTAAATAAATTAATTTTTTCTTCACCTTTCGGCATATAACGCGAAACACTTTTATTTTCTGATAAACTTTTAAAGAAATATTTTACTATTTTATCTTCTAGGGAGTGAAATGTCACAACTGCTATGACACCATCCTTTTTAACAACTTTTGCTGCATTAATTAGTCCATAAATAAGCTCACTAATTTCTTTATTAACAAATATTCTTAATGCCTGAAAAACTTTTGTTGCACTGTGTGTTTTTTGATTTTTCTTTCTTTTTGATGAATCGATAATTCTTACAAGCTCCTCGGTTGTGATTTCTCTGGTTGCTCTATCCTCTACAATATTGTGTGCTATTCTATTGCTATCCTTTTCATCTCCAAAATATTTAAATATTTGAGCAAGCTCTTTTTCATCTAAATTATTAATTGCTTCCTTTGCAGAAAAATCATTTATTCCCATCTTCATGTTGAGCTCACCAATGGTCTCAAAAGAGAGACCTTTTTTAGGATCTTTTATTTGAGTGTAAGAATAACCTAAATCAAAAATGATTCCTTTTATATTTTTATTTTTAAGTTTTAAGTTATTTAATTGACTGAATTTAATATTTTTAAATAGGAATCTATCTTCAAAAATTTTTTTAATTTCTTGAGCTTTTTTTAAAGTTTCTAAATCTCTGTCTAGGGCAATAACTTTTGTATCTTTAAAATTTAGAATTTTCTTTGTATATCCACCTTGACCAAATGTGCAGTCAATGAATGTGCCACCATATTGAGGGGTAATAATGCTAATTATTTCAGTTAGCAATACCGGGTAGTGACTTCTCACATTTGGTATTATGGTGGCTATCATTTATTTTTTTGAAGACCATTAATTTTTTTGTCTTCTTAAAAATGCAGGAATTTCTAGATCATCATCTTCAGGAATATTTTCTGAAATTTCTGAAGACAATAAGCCATCTGTTCCTGAGATTTCATCATCTGAACTAAATAGATCTGGAGCACATTCGTCCTCTACATCAAAGTTTTCAAGTCCATTAGAAATATGCTCTATTTCTGCTGAGTTATTTTCCTTAACTTCTTGATTGGCACTAAGCACTTCCTCTGAAAAAGATTTTTCATAATCATTTGATTGGCTATCTTCAACAATGCTTTCAGCTTCTTGTTTGCTAGCTTTTTGTTCACTCAACATTTCTGATGATGAGCTATTTGTTGCTGATTCTTCTATAATTTCATTTTCCAACTTTAATGCATTTGCACCGTGACTAACAGGGCTAGACATTTTTGTTGAAAAATTAAAAGCTTGAGCCGATCCAGTGCTTCCAAAATCTGAATAACCAGGGTTTCTATTTTGTATTCTATGAACCATATTTATTACAGATTTAGCTTCTGGCTGTTGTCCATCAAGAGCAGTTGCAACAATTGAAACTCTTATTTTACCATCAAGAGACGGATCTTGTATTGCTCCAATTATTACCTCAGCTTCTACGTCTACTTCAGATCTTATCTTGTTTACTATTTCATCAACTTCAAAAAGTTTAAGATCTTCACCTCCAGTAATATTGACTAACAATCCTTTTGCACCTTTTAATGTATAGTCATCAATTAATGGATTGCTAATTGCCATATCTGTAGCCTTCATAGCCCTTCCTTCACCTTCAGCCTCCCCTGTACCCATCATTGCTTTACCCATTGAAGCCATTACAGTTTCAACATCAGCAAAATCTAAATTAATTATACCAGGTCTAACCATTAGATCTGTCACACTTTGGACTCCATGCATTAAAACATTGTTAGAAAGATGAAAAGATTCTTTAAATGTGGTTTGTTCATTTGCAATCTTAAATAAGTTTTGATTTGGAATTACAATAATTGTGTCTACATGTTTTCTTAATTCTTCAAGACCTTGTTGAGCTCTTCTCATTCTTGAGGGTCCTTCATATAAAAAAGGAAGTGTAACAACACCAACTGTTAAAATATTTAATTCTTTAGCAGCTCTTGCAATAACGTGTGCTGCCCCTGTTCCAGTTCCACCACCCATACCAGCAGCAATAAAAACCATATTTGCACCTTGAAGTGTATTTACAATCTCATTTAAAGACTCATCTGCAGCTGCTTGACCAATATCAATTTTTGCACCCGCACCCAAACCTTTTGTTAAATTTAATCCAATTTGTATTTTAGCTTTTGATTTGCTACGTTTTAAATCTTGTGCATCTGTGTTAACAGCAACAAATTCTACTCCGTGTAATCCATTATCAATCATTTCATTAAGTGCATTTCCACCTGCACCGCCAACTCCTACAACTAATAATCTTGGTTGTAATTCTCTTATCTCTGGTGATTTAAAGTTAATTGTCATTTTTATTTCCCCTCATTGTTATTAAAATGTTTTTCCCATTTAAGACTTGCTCGATTTAGATTTGCTTTTTTTCTTGCGTTTACCTTAAATTTTTCGAATGCTGCAGGCTCCCAAATTTGAAATGTTTGGCCTTGACCAACAAATAACGTGTTATTTTTTATTTTTGCATGTTTTAATAATTTTGTTGAAAGTGAAATTCTTCCCTCACTATCAAATTGTAAGTTTATGCTTTCAGATAAAATTGATGTTGCAAAAAAATCTCTTTTTTCTTCAAATGGACTTAGGGAATCTATACTTTCTGAAAGTTTTTCTATTCTATCTTGGCAGCAAGCTTCAATAGATTGATTATTAAATGATGGGTAACAGATAATACTATTGTACCCTAAGTTTGAAATATGAGACCTAAAGCTAGCAGGCACTGACACTCTCCCTTTTTTGTCTATTTTGTTCTCGTAAGTAGATAAAAACATATTTTCTATATTTCATTAGTTCCTTATTTGGGAATATATGGGACAATATGGGTATTTTATTATTTAGTCAAATGTTGTTTTATCTATATTTATTAATGATTTACATAACTTTTATGCTGTACTATTAAATTTTAAGGTCTTTTTTTATTTTTAATTCAATATAATTTTTAAAACAAAAAAAGAACAGATGCGATTTAATTGTGAGTCAAAGAGTGAACATTTCAATTTGAAAATAATTAAGTGTGAATAGGTTTGCCAGATAAACTATAAGCCGGGTTCTGTCATTTAAACCTATCATTTCTCTAGACTTAAGATCACTCTTAAGTTCAAGCAACTAACCCTGATGACTAGCCAAAGACGGCTTTTAGTTTGCACAATGTCATCTCTACTTAGTCTTGCTCCCAGTGGGGTTTTCCAGCGTTCATTGTTACCAATAGAACCGGTGTGCTCTTACCACACCTTTTCACCCTTGCCATGTTATGGCGGTTTATTTTCTGTGGCACTATCCCTAGGGTTTCCCCCGCCAGGCATTATCTGGCACTGTGTCTTTGCGGAGCCCGGACTTTCCTCTTTAAATTAATCTAAAGCGATAAGTCATTTATCTGGCAAATACAATTTATTACTAAATTAAAAAACATCAAGTTAAAATTATTAAAATTTTTTTACTAAATTTTGGCTTATAAGCAAACATTCTTGATCTATTCTTCCATCAATTAGATTTTGCCTAAACCTTCTTTGAAAAGCTTTGATAAGACAATTTAGATGTATTCCTTTACTTATATTTTTTGGATTTTTTTTTGAATAGCCAATTTTAAACAAATTGTTGAAAAAAATTTCTTTATCAATCATTGTAGTTCTTACTTTTCTGTTTTTTAATAAGTCTTGTTTTTTTTCTGAATGCCATAAACCCACTCTGTTTTGAGATAAATATTTCCATGGAAATTTTTCTCCAGGATCTTTTTTTCTCTCTGGGGCCACATCTGAATGTCCTAAAATATTTTTAATATTAATCTTATATTTTTTAATCAAAAACTTACTTAATTTTAAAATAGAAAATACTTGTTTTTTAGAAAATTTTTTATAGTTAAACTCATGGCCAGGATTTGTAATTTCGATTCCGATAGAATCTTTATTTAGAGATTTGTAGTTGCCCCATGAAGATTTACCTACATGCCAGGCAATATAAGATTCGGGTACCATTCTAATTATTTCTCCATTAATTTTGATCAAATAATGGCAGCTAACCTCAGACTGAGTGTCTATAAGTCTACTTATGGCATCTGATTCTTTTTTCATGCCTGTGTAATGAAAAATAATAAATTTGATTTGTTTAATGTTTCTTTTTCTAGTGTTAAAGTTGGGGGAGTAATTAAATGTTGTTTTTATAGTCATAATTTAGTCATTTTTAGCACTAAATCTCGATTTACTTTATGATTATATGTATTATACAATAAATAGTAATGAATAAAATTTTAATAACTGCTCTAATAAGTTTCATGCTAGCTTTAAACGTGAGTGCTGGCACAGATGGAGAGAGCAACTTGTCAAAAAAACCTGAAGATGTCAAAGACTGCTTTGAAAGTTTTAATAGAGCTACTTTTTCTTTAAATCAAGGTCTAGACAAAGTTATTTTTAAACCAATTGCAAAAGGTTATAGAAAATTACCGTCACCAATTAGAGCTGGGACAAGTAATGTGCTTGTTAATTTTTCTACTCTTATAACAGTTCCAAATAATATTCTACAGGGAGAGTTTAAAACTGCAGGGGTTAATACAGGTAGATTTGCTATCAATACAACTTTAGGAATTCTTGGAATATTTAATGTGGCTAAAAAAATGGGTTTTTCTGAATATGAAAAGGAAGATTACGGTCAAACGCTTGGTGCATGGGGAGTGGGTGAAGGTTGCTATTTAGTGTTGCCAGTTTTAGGGCCATCAACTGTTAGGGACACCACCGGTTCATTTGTAAATATATTGGGTGGAGACCCTTGGTATAATGCTTCTACTCATGGTAATAATGAATATTTGACCAAATCTGATTACATAGCAACAAAGGTTTTATCAGGAATAGATTTTAGAGCAAAAAATCTAGACTCTTTTTCTAATCTAGAAAAAAATTCTATGGATTTTTATGCAGCAGTTAGAAGTCTTTATTTACAAGACAGACAAAAAAAGATAGCTAATTCAAAAACCATAACCAACACTCAAGACGATAGTGATTGGGAAGAAATAGAAACTAAATAAATTACAAAGCCTGATGAAATCAAAAAAGTTTTTATCGCTACTTGTGCTTATAATAGTAAATATTTTAAATATTAACTATTCTTACTCAATTCAGCCAGATGTATTTATTCAGTCAACAGTTAATAGAACCTCTGAGGCATTAAAAAATAAATCCACAAAAGAACAAAAGATTGAAGAACTAAAAGTTATTGCATCAGAAACTGTAGATATTAGAGGTATAGGTTTATACGCATTAGGCTCTTATAAAAAAGATATTACTAAAGATCAAAAACAAAAATACCACTTACTTTTTGAGCAGTATTTTTTAAAAAGCTTTGCTAGTAGACTTGCAGAATATTCAAATCCAAAAATAGAAGTAAAATCAAAAAAAAAATTAAATAAAAATTATACAATGGTTGAAAGTGTATTGATTGCCACAGAAAAAAGACCAGAAATCAAAATAGACTGGAGAGTTTACACAAAAGACCCAAATAATTTAATGATAAGAGATTTAATTATCGAAGGATTAAGCCTTGCAAGAACACAAAAGGAGGAATTTTCCTCTATAATCGAAAGCAATAATGGGGATATTAATTTCTTATTTAAAAATTTAAAAGAATTTTCAAATAAATAGTCTTTTACTAACTATCTTCTCCTGATTTTATAAAGTTTTGAATATATGATTTCAAATTTATAGAACATTTAATTTTAGTAATTTTAATAGATCCAATTTTATCTACCAGTGAAGATTTTTTTCTTTCACCCAACCTTGGTTTTATAAATTTAATTTTTTTACTGAACATCTTTGCCACCTGAATGATGGAATAACTTTTGGCATTTGATAATGCATAATGTTTGTTAAGATCTATTTTCCATGCCATATAACACCCCTTAACAGTGTCTTCAATATGAGTAAATTTTCTAGATTGATTACCTGGCTTAACTATCGTTATAAATCCATTGTTAAGAAATTGTTTTTCAAAAATTCCAATTACTGTAGCCATTGATCCCTCATTAATTTGTCTAGGCCCATATACATTAAAAAAGTATAATGCTTCAAAGGAGAGTCCAAACCATTTTCTAAGATGTATTAGGAGTTTTAAGTTTTTTGACTTACTAAACGCATACGGAGATAAACTTTCATCATTACCCTTATTACCAAGGGAGGCCGATGTTGCTGAATAAATTATTTTAATATTATTTTCTAAACAAAATGAAAAAACTTTTGAAGTTCCACTAATATTAGATTCAAAACATTTTTTATAATCTTTAAAGCTTTGATGGATTCTTGCATATTCCCCAAAATGAAAAATGCAATTAATATTATTTTTATAATTTGACAAACATTTTTCAATATTATTTGTATCACTCTTAATATATTTAACTTTTTTATGTTTTATGTGATTTTTTAAAAATCCTGAGGAATAATTATCAACACTTAATATTTTAAAGTTTGTTTTTTTTAATAGGTATTCAATTAAATTAGAGCCTACAAAACCAGCTCCTCCCGTCACAACAATATATTTTTTCATATCTTTAAAAAAGTTTTATAAACTTTAAAAAAGCCATCTTTTAAAGAAACTTTTGAGCTCCAGCCATATTTTTTTGCTGTGGAAACATTCAGAATCTTTCTTGGAGTTCCGTCTGGTTTTGATTTATCGTAAATTATTTTTAATCTAATATTTAACTCACTCATAATAAATTTGGCATACTCATTAATGGTTTTTTCTTTGCCTGTTCCAATATTAATTAGTGTTTCTTTTGTTTTTTTATGTAAGAAAAATATACATGCATCAGCAACATCATCTACATACATCAATTCTCTTTTTGCTTTACCAGTTCCCCAGAGTGTAATACTTTTTTTTTGCTCTACTTTTGCTTTGTGAATTTTTGAAATCAATGCTGGATAAAAATGAGAGGTATTAAGATCATAATTATCATTTGGGCCATATGTATTGCAAGGCATTAAACATTTATAATTAGTTCCATACTGATAATTGTAGCTTTCACACATTTTTATTCCTGAAATTTTTGCTACAGCATATGGTTCATTTGTTTTTTCTAACGGCCCACTCAATAAATATTCTTCTTTTATGGGTTGCTTAGACATTTTAGGATAAACACAACTTGATCCTAAAAAAACTAAATTTTTAACATTATTGATATAACTGCTATGAATTATATTATTTTGTATAGCAATATTATTGTATATGAAGTCAGCTTTATATTCATTGTTGGCTGCAATTCCACCAACTCTTGCAGCTGCATTTATTATTGAATTTGGTTTATTTTTTTTAATAAAATTTTCTACTTCTTTCTGTCTTGTTAAGTCTAATCTTTTTCTATCTACAACTAAGATATTTCTATAACCAGACTTTTTCAGCTTTCTTATTATTGCCGATCCTACCAAGCCTTTATGTCCAGTAACAAATATTTTAGAACTTTTTTTAATCACTTTAAGTTTTTAAACTATGATTAATCATGTCTTGAATTAATTCTTTTAAATTATATTTTGGTTTCCATTTAAGTTTTTTTCTAGCCTTTGCAGCGTTACCTAGTAAAGAACTTACTTCTGTTGGTCTATAATATTTTTTATCACATTCAATTATAATTTTTCCTTTTTCGTTGTATGCTTTTTCATTAATACCTCTACCCCGCCACTTCAATTTTAAGCCCAGCGCAGCTGCAGTTAAATTAACAAATTCTTTTACCGTATACTGCTTACCAGTAGCTATCACGTAATCATCTGGAGTTTTTTGTTGCATCATTCTCCACATTGCTTCTACATAGTCTTGGGCATGACCCCAGTCTCTCTTAGCATACATATTTCCTAAATATAATTTTTTATTTGAACCTTTTTTAATCGAACATAAAGCATCTACAATTTTTTGAGTTACAAAAGTTTCTCCTCGTAATGGGCTTTCATGATTAAACAAGATTCCGTTGCATGCAAAGATTGAATATGCCTCTCTATAATTAATTGTTATCCAATGAGCATACAGTTTTGCTGCAGCATATGGGCTTCTTGGGTAAAATTGTGTTTTTTCATCTTGAGGTATTTTTTGAACTTTACCAAACATTTCTGAAGTTCCTGCTTGATAATATTTGGTTTTTTTTATCAAGCCTAAAGTTTTAATTGAGTCTAGTATTCTTAAAGCTCCTAACCCATCAGCATTAGCTGTATATTCTGGTATCTCAAAGGATACTGCAACATGGGACTGTGCTGCTAAATTATAAATTTCTGAAGGTTTTATTTTTTGTATAATCTTTAAGACTGCAAGTGAATCTGTGACATCACCATAATGTAAAAAAAAATTATTTTCTTTGGTTATGTGCTTGTCTAGATATATATCGTCTATTCTTTTAGTATTAATTGATGAACTCCTTCTTTTGATGCCGTGAACTATATATTTTTTTTTTAAAAGAAGCTTTGAAAGGTATGCTCCATCCTGACCTGTTACTCCAAATATTATTGCAGTTTTTTTCATAATATATTTTGTACTTATATTTAGAAATTTCAAAATGACAAGTATTGAAATATTTAACTATTAATAAGATAACAGTTTAATTAAAAAATATCACTTTATGTTAAGTAAATAAAGTTTTTTTAACTTCATCAATATCTATTTTATTCTTTTTTAGTATATAATCAATTTTTTTGATATATCCTTTTTTTAATTTGCTATTATTTTTTTCTAAGCATAGCAAAATTTTAGAATGTGTGGTTTTTGTTAAGTTTTCTCCAAGACTTATTTCTTCTGAGATTTTTTCTCCTTTTTTTAAGCCTATAATTTTTATTGAAATATCTCCTTTTGGGTTTTTTGGACTTTTAATGGTATATCCGCTTAAGATGATAATCCTTTTAGCTATGTCCATTATTTTTATTTGTTTTCCCATGTTTATTGCATAAACATTCAGCCTGTTGACTTCAAAAGAAGAAGTGTGCAAAACTAGCTCAACAGCCTCTGGTATTGACATAAAATATCTCTCTACTTTTTTATGTGTAACTGTTAATGGACCTTTATTTTTAACTTGATTTAAAAAAATTGGTATTACTGAACCACTAGATCCAATTACATTACCAAATCTAACAATTGTAAATTTACTATCTAATTTTGACTTATTTTGATTATAGTAATGTCGTACTAAATCTTCACCAAATTTTTTCGTGTAACCAAGCATATTCTTGGGATTTACAGCTTTATCCGTGCTTATAAAAATAAAGTTTCTTATCTTTTTTAATGACGCCAAGTCTAAAATATATTTGGTACCGAATATATTATTTTTTATAATAGAATAGGGGTTATCCTCACCAAATCCAACATGTTTATATGCAGCTGTATGGTAAATATAATCTATATCAATATTTCTAAATTTTTGAAACAAAAACTGTTTATCAGAACAGTCTCCGAGTACTATTTTTATAATTTGAGAACTATAGTTTTTTTCTTTTTTTAAAATATTTAATATGTTGAATAGATTAATTTCTGAGCTGTCTAAAATTATAAGTTTTTTAGGTTTAAAAGATAAAATTTGTTTACAAAGCTCTCCACCTATTGATCCACCACCTCCAGTTACAACTACATTTTTATTTCTTATTAATTTAAATATTTTATTGGTATTATTTTTTATTTGAGGTCTATTAATAATATCATAAAAATTAATGTCAGATTCTGCATTTTTATGGATTAGGTTGGGTAAGTAAGTATCGATTTGATCCATACTTATAATTCTTATATTTAAAGATGATAAACTTTCTAATAAAATTTCTTTTTGCTGCCTAGTAATTGAGCCTGGTCCTAAAATAATTTCTGATATCTTATATTTTTTAATATCTTCTATTAAATTAGAATTTTTTAAAATACGTATTCCACTAATATCTCTTTTTTTATATTGATTTTTAGTATCTACAAAACCCTCTACATTACCATAAACCCTAGATTGTCTTATATTTTTTAGCAATGAAACTGTCGAATTATTAATCCCAAAAATTAAAATTTTATTTTTGGGGATATTTTTTGCTTTGTTAATAGAAATTACATAATTCATTACCACTCTTTGCAAAAGCAACATGATACCAATTAAAATTGGTGAAATAAAAGAAATTGATCTTGGCATATAATAAACTTGATACAATAAAAAGTTTGTCAGTATTAGTATTGCTTGGAATATTAATAACGATTTGATTATTTTTAAAATTGAGTAGTTATCAAAATACCTAAGTACAATTCTATATATACCTGTGAAATAAAAAACTAAAAAAAATATAACAAAATGAATTAAAAAAACCTCTATCTCTATGCCATTAAAGAAATAAATTTTTTCTAACCGCAAAAAATAAGCTAAAATTATTGATGAGGTAATTATACCTATATCACAAACAACTAAGAAAGTTTTTTTAGAAAAATTTGATAATTTATCAATGTTCAATGTAGAATATCCTTTTGTTTAAAAACAACGTAAATTGTTTTTATAATAATTTTAATATCATAAAAAAAATTGTGTTTTTTTAAATACATATGGTCATAACTTATTTTTTTATGTAATGAAATATCATCTCTGCCATTTACTTGGGCTAGACCGGTAATTCCAGGTTTTAAGAAGTGTATTCCCCTTATTTGTCGTTCATTAATTAAAGCTTTTTGGTTATAAAGTGCTGGCCTTGGTCCAACAAAACTCATTTGTCCAATTAAAACTAAATATATTTGTGGCAATTCATCAAAACTAAATTTTCTTAAAATATATCCAATTTTTGTAATTTTTTTTTCTATATCTATCAATTTATTTGTCTCAATTTGAGGGGTATTTACAAACATTGTCCTAAGTTTTGGCATATAAAAAAATTTTTTATTTTTTCCAACTCTTTTTGACCAATGAATAGAGGGGCCCTCAGAATCCAATTTAATTAAAGCAAGAATTAATAAAATAGGAGCTGTAAAAATAATAATTAATATTAAGCTTAAGATTATATCAAAAATTCGTTTCAATTTATTTTTTTTTTAGAAATATGATTAATAAAATATAAAAAAATATAATACTCAAAAGAAAAGAAATTTTAAAAGTAACATAATAATATCCAATAATACAAATTAAAATTATTATTTGTGAAAAACAAAATGCAAATTTAGGACTGTATTTTTTAAGTAGTAAATGGTGTAAATGATTTGAGTCTGCTTCAAATGGATTTTTACCATTTGTAACTCTTGTTAAAAACAACCTGAGCATATCTACACCAGGTAAAAACATAATTACAAAAATCTCATCAGCTAAAAATATTTCATTATTATTGTGAGAGTTTATAAAAAAATAAGAAAACAAAAATGCTAATAGATAAACTCCACTATCCCCTAAATAAATTTTATTTTTGTAGTTATAAAATAAGAAAATTAATAATGAAAATATCAATATCAAATTAAGGTCAGAAAAAATTCCATTACTTATTAAAATTATACAAACAATTAAAGAATAGCATCCTACCTGTAAGTTGATGCCATCAAACATATTTAGAGCATTTATAAATAATAAAAAACATAAGATAGTAAAAAAATATGAAAATGACCTAAGCTCTATTGTATGGTCAAAAAAAATAAAATCTAACTCTCTAATTATAACATTCTGATCTAAGTTGATTACAAGAAGAATAGCCAGCGTAGATAATGCAATTTTTTTGTAAGGGTTTAAATTATATTTATCATCATATAAACCAATCATAAAAAATGAAACTAAGCCCACTCCAAAAGCTATTAATTCTCTATTAGTTGAAAATGTAAAATCATTTATAAAGTTTAGATCAACTATTTTTTCGATAAATATTATTAAAAATATATTATAAAAAAATATACTACCACCAAATAAAGCGATTGGTTTTTTTTGAAATTTTCTTATCCCATCACTTTTATCATTAATATTAAATTTTTTTATTATTTTATCTAAAAAAAAAATTATAGGTATGTTTGATATAATGAGAAGAATTAATAAATTATGATTCATAATTTTTTTTGTCTACATCATATATGTACAATAAAAAACCCATGGGTAAATAAAATATTATTGACATCCAATTCCCAAATATATTACCAGAAGGTGAAAAAGGGAAAAGAGTAATAAAAAAGAATGTAATAATTGACATTTTATGCTCACTAATTATTTGTTTGTTTCTAAATGTTACAGATAGTAAATTTTTCAAGAGTTGGTATGCAGCCCATATAAAAAGACTAAAAATAAATAAAAAACCAAAAATACCTGTTTCAGCAAGTAGTTGCATATACATGTTATGAGGATGTGTTGTGCAAGCTTGATCTGCAACAAAATTTTCTTTTTTTTGACAAAAATCTCTAAAAATTTTAGTACCATGCCCGAATAATGGTTTCTGTTTAAACATATTATAAGCAATCTTATAATGACCTTCATAAGTTTTACTAAATAAAACTAATCTTTTACTATCAGAGTCCATTCCTAATAGCTTTATTGGAGCTGTAATCATTCTATCCTTAATTCTTTCATTTGATGTTACTAAGAATATCATAACAACTGAAAACAAAATTATTACTCCAATAAATATTTTTCTTAACTTTAATGATGAAAAACCTATTATAAAAAATGATAATAATATTAAAACAAAAGATGTTCTTTCTCCACTCAAGAAAACTGTGGTTAAGGATATTATAGAAAACAAAATAATTAATTTTTTATTAATATTTTTTTTTTCTTTATAGCAATCAAGAAAAATTAGAGAAATTATAAATGGGTATATTCTTGCAACATAGCTACCAAGAACTTCATCTTTACCAAAAAAACTAGTTAATCTAAAATTTTCTGCGTTTTTATATTCAAAACCAATAATATTTTTCTCAAAATTTAATTGATAAAGTGTATCAAAAAATAATACAAAAAAAATAAAAATTAAAATATTTTTGATATTTTTTATCAAATACTTATTTTTTTTTAAGACATACAATATGGCTAAAGAAAAAATTCCAAATCTTATATAAAAAAGAGAACTCTCTAAAGAGAGTTTAATATTTTCTGAAAATAAAGAAAAAAATAAAATATAAGCAGAAAAAAATAAAAAGACTTTAGCAAAATAACTATCATAATTATTATAATCTTTTTTATAAAAAGTATAAATTATAAATGATAAGGCTATGATCGATAATGTAAGATCTGGTAAGAAAGGACCAGTAATCAGAAAGATAGGTATTAAATAAAATAGAAATGAAACAATTCTTGTGTAATTTATTTTATTATTCATTAATTATTTTTTTATATACTGAATTAATTTAAAAGGGAATCTCAATAAAACTAAAATAATATTTGAATAAATACTACTTTTTTTTAAAGATTTCAAAATTTCTTTAGTTGAGTCTATATGACTTTTAATTCCAGAGTTACTTAAACCTCCTGCTCTCATAATAACATAACATTCATTCGTAATCTTATATTTTAATTTTTCTTTTAAAATATACCTTACATACAAATCAAAGTCAGACGCAATTTTATACAAGATATCATAATAACCATGTTTCTCATAATTTGATTTTTTAATAAAACTACCAGGATGAGGTGGTGAAATTCCAAACCTTAACATCCATGGTTTAAAATATTTTGAAGAATAAAACCTTAAAATCTCTGAGGAAGAAAATTTTTTTTTAATATTAACATCTCCTATTGCAATATCTAAATTATCATCATCTACAAAATGACTTGTGACTTTCTTTAGGACAAAATTATCAAAATAAACATCATTAGAATGTAGTATCGAAATTATTTTTCCATCTGCTAGTTTTATTCCTTTGTTTATTGCTTCATATATCCCATTATCTGGTTCAGTTATAAATTTATCTATTTTTGATTGGTATTTTTTTATTATCTCTTTTGTTCCATCTGTGGACTGGCCATCAATAATTATGTATTCATAATTTTCATAATTCTGGTTTATTACTGACAAGATGGTTTTTTCAATTGTTTTAACACTATTAAAACAAACGGTAATGATAGAGATTTTCATTAATAATATTTGTTACCTTGATATAACCCAGTTTCCAAGAACCAAAATATCCATTTCAGTTCTCAAATAACAGTCGATTGCATTCTGTGGTGATTCTACAATTGGCTCATTTTCATTAAAAGAAGTATTTAACAAAATTGGCACTTGTGTTTTTTCATAAAATCTTTTTATCAAATTATAATATTTCTGATTATTTTCTTCGGATACTGTTTGTAGCCTTCCAGACCCATCCACATGAGTTATAGCTGGTAAAATTTTTCTTTTTTCTTTTTTAATTTGATAAACTTCTGACATGTACGGAACTGGATTTTTTACCTCAAACCAATCACTGGTTTGCTCAAGTAAAATACTTGGTGCAAAAGGTCTAAAGCTCTCCCTCCTTTTTATTTTTAAATTTATGATGTCTTTGATTTTAGGGTTTCTTGCGTCAGCAAGTATTGATCTATTGCCAAGCGCTCGTGCACCCCACTCCATTTTGTGTTGAAACCAACCTATAATTTTTGAATCGATTAAAGATTGTGAAATACTTTCAAATAATTTATCATCTTCTAGTTTTTCTACTCTAAATTGATTGATTAAATTATTTTCTTTTATAATTTTTTCTATTTCTTGGTTAGTATAAAAGCTTCCTAAATAAGCATAATGTTTATTATCAAATTTTGAAATTTTATATTCTTTTTGAATAAAACTAACTGCTGATCCGATTGAACCACCAGCATCTCCAGGGTTTGGAGAAACATAGATTCTTTCAAAAGGGGTTCTTTGAATAATTTTACCATTAGCAACTGAGTTCATTGCACAACCGCCTGAAATTGTAAGATTTTTTGTGTTATATTTTTTATATATTGAATTTAATAAATCAAAAAAAATATCTTCATATATTGATTGTACAGATTTTGCTAGATCTTTGTGATATTGAGTAATCTGGTCTGTTTTTTTTCTTTCTGGTCCAAGTAAATCTATTAATTTTTTAGTATAAAGATTCTTATAAATAATTTGCCCCTGGTTATTAACATCAAAAATTTTATTATTATGATGTGTAAAATATTTTAAATTTAATTCAAATCCATCACTTATTTTAGTAAATAAACTCAATATTTCTTTTTTATATTTTGGGCTTCCATAAGAAGAAAGTCCCATCACTTTGTATTCATCTCCATAATTTTTAAATCCCAGATATTGAGTCATGGCTTGGTAAAAAATTCCTAAAGAATGAGGAAAAAAAATCTTATCATCAAAATTAAAATTACCATTTTTATATGGACCCCAGCTGGTACTTACAAAGTCTCCAAACCCATCTATTGAAATATTTGCACACTCATCAAAATTACTAAAAAATAGGGATGAAGCTATATGAGAATAATGATGATCTATGAATTTTATTTTTCCAGTAAAGTTATTTTTAGGATCAATTTTATCTAAATAATCCTTTAAGGACATTTTTTTTTTAATATTCAATAAAGTACTAAAAGCCATTTTTAATCTTCTAGGATCTTTAAGGGTAAATAAAAATTTTCTAAAATTTGAAGAAAATGGATTAGAATTTATTGTGACTATATCTATCTCAGACAATTTAATATTTGCTTGCTCTAAGCAAAATTTGATAGCATTATTAGGAAATAAAGAAGTATGTTTGACTCTTGTAAATCTCTCTTCTTCAGCCGCGGAGACTAACTCTCCATTCTTAAACAAACATGCGGATGTGTCTGAGTGAAATAAATTCAAGCCAAGTACGTATTTAATCTTCATTTATCCAATCTTTTGAATTTTTAGAGCACGTATATATGTCTACATATATTTTTTCTAGTCTCTTCGCACAATCGATGTTGTCAAACTTATCTACAATTAATTGTCTGGCATTATTACCCATCGTCTCTAAGTCAGAATTCAAGAGCTTAAGTAAATTTTCTAAGATGCTCTCTTTATTTGTTTCCATCACATAGCCTGCACTAGCTTCTTCTACAATATTTAATCTACACTGTTTTGATATAAGTACAGGCATACCAATTGCCATAGCTTCTTTTAAGGCAATTGAATCACCCTCTTCAAATGAAGGCAATATAAATACATCGGCTGTATTTAGGTAATTGATTTTTTTATCTCTTGATATGGGTTTTTTTAATGAAACTTTATTTGAGATATCTAAATCTATTATTTTGTTTTTAATCTCATCAACATAAGCTGGTTTTCCTGGACCTGTTATTTCAAAATAAAATTTTTCAAAAAAATGATCTGGCAGTAATTTAATTGCATCTAGTAAAATTTCTATTCCTTTTTTTTTATGTACTCTTCCAAAAAAAGAAATCTTTTTCCTTGTCTTATCTTGATATTTTTTTTTATGATAAACCTGTAGATCAATCCCATTAGGTATTACAAAAAAATTATTAAAAGTAATATTCTGCATTGCATCATTATATTCATCTATAGTAGAAAAAAAGAACCCATATGCACCGTTAATTGCTTTTTGTAAAAAAAATTTAATAAAAATTAACTTTTTATATTTTTTCTCATTTAGTGACCAATCATCTAAATAGCCATGGCTAATAAATATATATTTGACTGATAATTTTTTGGCAAAATAAATAATCAACATTGATTTTAATGACCATAATTGATGAAAATGGATAATATCAAATTTTTTAAGAAATTTAAAAAACTTTAATTTTTTTTTTCTGGAAAATAGTAGATAAAAAAAAAGTAAAGAATTCATTTTTGTATAAGAAAAGATGTGTATTTTAATATTAGATCCATAAAAGAAGTTTTTTAAATTTCTAGCTACTTCAGGTGGGCCACCCTCCTCCATACTCATAGACTCTATTATTTTTAATATTTTCATTTTTGGGATAAATAAACTTTTTTATAAAATCTTATATAATCTTCTATCAACAAATTAAAATTATAATTCTTTATAATTAATTGTTTTCCATTCTCACCCATTTTTATTAAATCTTCATCCTTTGAATCAAGTAATTTTCTAAGACTTTTTGTTAGATTATCTTGTGAAAATTCAAAAATAAATCCTGAATTTGTTTTTTCTATTTCAAGCCACGGTGTTGCTGTGGTTGTTAATACAGGAATTCCATATGATAGAGCCTCACCTATTGACAACCCAAAATTTTCACTTTTACTTGGTAGTACAAAACAATCTGATGATCTCATTACTTCTGTTTTTTTATCATTATCATAAACTGGATTATGAATTGTAACCGTATCCTCTAAAGAGTGTAATTTAATTCTTTTTTTTACTTCGTTTAAATATACATCATCAGATATTGGCCCATAAATTTCTAAAGTCCAATTTTTGTTATTAATAATTTTCCAAGAGTTAATTAGTTCTAATAATCCTTTTTTTTCATGAATTCTTGAAAAATAAACTGCTTTTTTAATCTTATTTTTCTTTTTTGTGACCTCAATAACATCTATTCCGTGTGGAATAATTTCAATTGGAGTTTTTATTCCGAGCTCAATAAGGTGCAACTTCTCAAGCAAACTCGTAGCATGTATATGGTCAACTTTTTGTAAAATAGCTTTTTGGTACAAAAACCATGCAATTTTTTTTTTAATTTTTTTTTGACTCATTGACCACGGTTCTGTAGCACCTAGTGGAGAAATAATAATTTTTTTATTGAGTTTTTTGGCAGCATAGAAGGCTCTGAGATGCCAGGGAGTCCATATTCCAAAAAGATGGACTACATCTATTTCTTTAAATATTTCTTTATAATCTAATTTATAATTCTCATAATTTGATCTTTCAAAAATACATTTAAAATCAATACCTTTTAAATATAAATGATATGCAGTTTGTGAAATTGCAGTATAGGGACCACCATACCCAGGAAAATGATTTTCTGTCGCTAGAATAATTTTCATTAGCTTCTCTTAGGAAATCTTTTAATATTTTTTATATACCAATCATTTATCTCGATTAACTTATTTTCAAGTTTTGTTTTGGGCTTCCAGCCTAGACGTTTAACTTTATCAAAATTGATACTATATCTAAAATCATTGAATGGTCTGTCTTTTATGTAAATAATATTTTTTTTTAAATCTTTATGGTTTATTTTTGCAATTAATTTTACTACATCTATATTTTTATACTCAAAATTAGTACCGATATTATAAATCTCATGAATTTTACCTTTTTTAATTATTGTAAACATAGCTTCACAAAAATCCTCTATAAAAAGAAATGTTCTTCTTTGTTTACCACTTCCATGTATTGTAAATTTTTTATTTTTAATTAGTGACCAACAACAGCCAGCAATTAATTTTTCGGGGTGCTGTCTAGTGCCAAATATATTGTTAGCCCTAACAATTATAACTGGTAGGTTATAAGAATGAATATAACCATTAACAATCATTTCTGCAGCAGCTTTAGAGCTCGAATAAGGGTTTGATGGATTAAATCGAGATTTTTCATTATAACTTCCCTTATTAATTTCACCATAAACTTCGTCTGTGCTTACATGAATTATTTTTTTTACTTTATTTTCTTTGCAAGCATTTAATACATGCTTGGTTCCCAAAATATTTGTAAGAATAAATTCATCTCTTAATGCAAATGAGTTGTCTACATGGCTTTCGGCAGCAGCATGTATTAATAAGTCTACGCCACGGGAGTATTTTTTAACTGCAGAATAGTCTAATAAATCTTTTTTTATAATTTGTACTCTTTTACTGTGTCTTATTTCTTTAAGATTATCGATACTTGCAGCATAAGTAATCTTGTCAAAAATAATTATTTGTGAATTCTTATATTTATGAAATAAATACTCTGTTAAGTGGGAACCTATGAAGCCACATCCACCAGTAATTAAAATTTTATGCATTTATTAGCTCTTTTCCAATTTTTTTACAGTATGACAAAATAATACTTTTACTATTTTTAATTTTAACAACTTTATTGATTTTTTTTGTACAAAGTAAAAAAGAATTAGTTTTTTTTAATTTTTTAGTCATTATAATTTTTCCTTTTCCATATCCCTTTATTATATTGTTGGCAATATCAATTATCTTTATACTCACTCCTGACGAAAGATTGTAAATACCTGTCTCTCTCTTTTTTATAAGAATATCAAGACTTTTAACAAAATAATTTACAGTTAAAAAATCCTTGGTAGTCGTTTTATTTATATCTAACTCAATATGTCCTTTAATTTTAAGATCATTTAACATTTTACTAATAAATAAATTTCTTCTCAATAAACTGAAGTAAAGAATTGTACCAAGTCTTAAAATTAAATGAGATTTTTTTTTAAATAAAACTACATTATTTTCAATCTTTTTTTTATTTTGTCCATACACACTTGTAGTTTTTATTTTTGAATCAGACTCTTTGAAAAAAAAATTATTCTTAGGTTCATAAATTATTCTAGTTGAAAGAAAAATATAAATAATTTTAAATTTCTGGGTTAACTTTAATATTTTTTTATCAATATCATTAATTTTTGAATATTTTTTTTTCATTATATCTGGGTCGACACAAAAATTTATTAAATGGGTATACTTTTTATAATCAATCTTATTTATTGATTTCCTTGAAAAATAATCAATATCTTTGATTGTTGTGTTTTTTTTAAAAAAATTTAGTAAAATACTTGTCGTACCTATTACTAGAATTTTCATATTTAATTTAAAATACTTTCATAAAATTTTATCATTTTTTCACCATAAGTATCCCAAGATAAATTATTTTTAGCCTTCAAATAGCTTTTGTTAGACATTTCATTTCTTAATTTCTTATCATGGCACAATGTGTTTATTCTATCTTTTAACAAATTCTTATCTTTGATTGGTAAAACAAAACCCTCTTCACCATCATCAATTAATTCTGATGCACCTGTATTGTGTGTTGTGATAATTGGTAATCCACAGGCCATAGCTTGCAACTGAACCATAGAAAATCCGTCTTCTAAAGAACAAGAAACAAATACGTGAGAAAAATTATAAAAATTCTTTAGATTATCTTCTGGTTGACTTTTTAAATGTTTAATTTGTTTGTTATTCTTATACTTTTTAAAAATATTTTGAAAATCTTTATCAATATCTCCTACTAGAAGTAATTCTGAATTTTTTAGATTTAGATTTACAAAGGTATCTAAGAGGTAATGGGTACCTTTTCTTATTGATAATCTGCCGGTAGAAATAATTCTGAATTTATTTGATTTTAATCTATTTTGAATAATTTCTTTATCTAAATCAAACCTTTGGGTATCTACACCTAGGGGCATATTAATAATTTTATCTTCAGGGAAACCCTTATCTAAAAAAGTTTTTCTTGCAAAATTACTTGGTACTATAATGTAATCAGCTAATTCATACTCTTCTAATTCTTTTAAAATTATTTTTTTACTAATTATATTCTTATTAATTTTTAAATATTCGTATTCTTTTTCTAATATTTCATTTTGAAATATAATATGAGCTGATCCACGTTCTAATATTTTTTTGCATTTAAATTTGTTTGCTTTTAAAAATGAATTTTTTGAAAAACCTGACCAACCAACAATAATATCGATATCTTTTAGATTTAAATCTTTTGATACAGTCTTATCAAAATAATCATTGGCAAATCCGTCTATATCAAAAAAAGAATTTATAAATGGTAATTTAAGAAGTATACGACTTAATATTTCTTTTGAAATATAGCTTTTTATTTTTCTATTATTTATATTATATTTTTTTAATAGATACGACGGGTATGATGTTATTATTTTATTTAAATAACCTCTTTTATTAATTTG
>Ga0209383_1000443_pt1 | contig 29707 bp, 37 predicted proteins | sample CoawatmetaG02DNA_FD_187510 | JGI IMG/M metagenome (GOLD analysis project Ga0209383, IMG submission 187510) | Marine microbial communities from the West Antarctic Peninsula - Coastal water metaG029-DNA (SPAdes) (version 2) | ecosystem: Environmental > Aquatic > Marine > Coastal ... | reverse complement strand
ACAGCAGAAGGGTCAAAGGCAGAATTTTCTGCGTACGATCAAATTGATAAGTCCCCTGAAGAAAAAGAAAGAGGAATTACAATTTCAACTGCCCACGTTGAATATGAAACTTCTACAAGACATTATGCCCACGTAGATTGTCCAGGTCATGCTGACTACGTAAAAAATATGATTACTGGTGCTGCCCAAATGGACGGAGCAATTTTAGTTGTAAATGCTGCTGACGGCCCAATGCCCCAAACAAGAGAGCATATTCTGCTTGCGAGACAAGTTGGTGTTCCTTCCCTAGTAGTGTTTTTAAATAAATGTGACACAGTAGATGATAAAGAACTTTTAGATTTAGTTGAAATGGAAATTAGAGAGCTTCTTACTTCTTATAAATACCCAGGAGAGACAATTCCAATTATTAAAGGATCGGCCCTTAAAGCATTAGAAGGAGATGCTGAAATGGGAATTAAGCCAATTTTAGAATTAATGAAAGCAGTTGATGAAACTATTCCTCAGCCAGCTAGGCCAATCGAAAAACCTTTTTTAATGCCGATTGAAGATGTTTTTTCAATTTCAGGAAGAGGAACTGTTGTAACTGGAAGAATTGAGTTAGGTCAGGTTAAGACAGGTGAAGAGATTGAAATAATCGGTGTTAAGGAAACACAAAAATCAGTTTGTACAGGAGTTGAAATGTTTAGAAAGCTTTTAGATTCAGGCGAAGCTGGAGATAACGTGGGAATTCTTCTTAGAGGAATTGAGAGAGATCAAGTTGAACGTGGACAAGTTCTTGCCAAGCCAGGTTCAATAAAGCCACACACAAAGTTTGAAGCACAAGCTTACATTTTGAAAAAAGAAGAGGGTGGAAGACATACTCCTTTCTTTACAAAATATAGACCTCAATTTTATTTTAGAACTACCGATGTAACAGGTGAGGTAGCATTGCCGGAAGGAACAGAAATGATCATGCCAGGTGATGACGCTAAAATGACTGTAACTTTGATTAATCCTATTGCGATGGATGAAAATCTTAAATTTGCAATTAGGGAAGGTGGAAGAACCGTTGGAGCGGGAGTAGTCACTAAAGTTATAGAGTAAAACTCTACAAAGGAGTGTAGCTCAACTGGTAGAGCGCCGGTCTCCAAAACCGGAGGCTGTGGGTTCAAGTCCCTCCACTCCTGCCAGTTTTAAGGTAATATTAACTATGCAGAATCCGTTAAATTTTTTAAGAAGTGTTAAGCAGGAGATTTTTAAGATCACCTGGCCAACAAGTAAAGAAGCTTTAATGGGCTCTGTAATGGTTGTTGCCATGGCTATAGTAGCTTCTTTATTCTTTTTACTACTAGACCAATTTTTTAAAGTTGGTCTCAATTTTTTAATTGGAGCATAAAATAAATATGATGAAATGGTATATTGTTCAGTCCTATTCTGGGTTTGAAAAAAAAGTATCTGAACAAATAAAAGAAGAGCTTGAAAAAGCTGATCTTTCAAATCATTATGGTGAAGTTCTTGTTCCCACTCAAGATATAACTGAAATTAAAAAAGGAAAAAAAACAATAGTCAAAAGAAAGTATTTTCCAGGTTATGTCCTAGCAAAAATGATAATTACTGATGAAATTTATCATTTGATAAAAAACTTAAAAAAAGTTAGTGGTTTTTTGGGACCTCAAGGAAAGCCATCACCCATTGCAGAAGAAGAGGTTCAAAAAATTCTTGGAAATATGGAAGAGAGCGTTTCTAATCCTACTAGCTCAGTTATTTTTACTATTGGAGAGCAAGTTAAGGTTTCAGACGGACCCTTTGCATCATTTAATGGATTAGTTGAAGAAATTGACGAAGATAAATCTAGACTTAAGGTTTCAGTTTCTATATTTGGTAGGCCAACACCTGTAGATTTAGATTATACACAGGTTGAGAAATTATAGGTTATTATGGCAAAAGAAATTACAGGTTATTTAAAACTACAAATTAAAGGTGGCCAAGCTAATCCCGCACCTCCTGTTGGTCCAGCTTTAGGACAACGAGGAATAAATATCATGGAATTCTGCAAAGCATTTAATGATAAGACAAAAGAATTTATGGGAAAACCAGTTCCCGTTGTTATTACAATTTATAAAGATAAAAAATTTGATTTTATAATTAAAACTCCTCCCGCTTCTCACCTAATAAAAGAGTCAATGAAGCTGAAGTCCGGATCAAAAGAACCAGGAAGAGTATCTGCAGGAGTTATTACCAAAGAACAATTGAAGAAAATTGCTGAAATAAAAATGAAAGACTTAAATGCTTTTGATATTGAAGAGGCAATTAAAATTATTGCAGGCTCTGCAAAATCAATGGGAGTACAGGTAAAAGATTAATGGCTGAGAAAAAAAAATCAAAAAGATATCAATCTTTAGTAAAAGATCTAGATAAGAATAATGCCTTAAAAATTGAGCAGGCAGTCAAACTTGTTAAAGAAAAATCTAACGCTAAGTTTATTGAATCTTTTGATGTATGCTTCTCTTTGGCTGTAGATAAGACAAAGCCAGACAGTGTATTAAGAACTACTGTTGATTTGCCAAATGGCAATGGAAAGAAAATTAAAATTGCAGTTATTTGTTCTAACGACAAAGTGGAAGAGGCTAAATCTGCAGGAGCAGAAATTGTTGGTTCAGACGATTTAATTGACACTATTAATTCAGGTAAAATTAATTTTGATGTTTTGATCGCAGCACCAGACATGATGTCCAAAGTTGGAAAATTAGGAAAAGTTCTTGGCCCCAAAGGAATTATGCCAAATCCAAAGTTTGGAACTGTCTCTTCGAATATTACCAAAGCTGTTACTGATATAAAAAAAGGAAAAGTGGAGATCCGTTGTGACAAAGATGGGAACTTAAATTTATCCATAGGAAGAATTGATTTTGAAGAAACTAAAATAATTGAAAATTTTAAATCTGTATATGACGTAATTGAAAAGGAAAAACCAACAGGTTTTAAGGGAAATTACATTAAAAATATTTTTGTAACTAACTCTATGGGACCTTCGGTAAAATTAAATTTAGCAAAATAATCACATGAATAGAGAACAAAAATTAAATTATGTTTCGTCTTTAAAAAAAAGCTTAAATGATAATGAGGCTATGATGATTTATCATTATCAAGGTTTAAATGTTAATCAATTGGATGACTTGAGAAATCAAATGCGTGAAGCTGGAGCTTTGTTAAAGGTTACCAAAAATAGAATCACTAAAATTGCCTTAAAGGATACCCAACATGAAGAAGCTATCTCTCTTTTTTCAGGACAAACTGGAGTAGCCTTATCCAAAGATCCAATTACTTTAGCGAAAACACTAGTTAACTTCCAAAAGAAGAATGACATGTTAAAAATCGTGGGCGGAGTAATGGATAGTAAAGTTTTAGCCCCTGAAGATGTAGCACAGATTGCGACATTACCGAGCATGGATGAAGCAAGGGCTAAAATCGTAGGAATATTGCAAACACCAGCTCAACAAATAATAAGTATTTTGCTTGCACCTGGCGCAAAAATTGCTAATTTGGCGCACGCAAAAAGTTTAAAAAAAGATTAACCTCATAATTCACAAGGGATACAAAATGACAGACTTAAATAAAATCGTAGAAGACTTATCAAAATTAACAGTAGTTGAGGCCGCAGAGCTTTCAAAAACTTTAGAAGAAAAGTGGGGCGTTACTGCCGCTGCTCCTGTAGCTGTAGCAGCAGCTGGTGCTGCGGGCGGAGAAGCAGTTGAAGAAAAATCTGATTTCACTGTAGTGCTAACTTCTATCGGTGAAAATAAAATTGGAGCTATTAAAGAAGTAAGAGCATTTACAGGCTTAGGTTTAAAAGAGGCAAAAGATCTTGTTGAAGCTGCACCTAAAGAACTTAAACAGGGTGTTGCTAAAAAAGATGCTGAAGAATTACAGAAAAAATTTGCTGATATTGGTGCCAAAGTAGATTTAAAATAAGTTTAACATTATAAAAATTTAACTTCAGGTAAAACTGATTTAGGAAATACTCTATGCATTTATCTTTTACGGATAAAAAAAAAATAAGAAAAAGTTTTGGTAAATTAGAAAATATATTAAAAATCCCTGATCTAATAGAAGTTCAAAGATCTTCTTACAACAGTTTTTTAAAACCTTCTGATGAAAGAAAAGTTTCAGGATTGGATAAAGTTTTTAAAGAAGTTTTTCCTATAGAGGACTTCGCTGGTCATGCTACTATTGAATATATTTCTTATCGTTTTGAAAAAGAAAAATATGATGTTGGTGAATGTAAGCAAAGAGGCCTAACATATTCTGCTCCATTAAAAGTTACATTAAGATTAGTTGCCTATGACATCAACGAAGAGGCTTCAACAAAACAAATCCTTTCTGCAAAAGAGCAGGAAGTTTACATGAGTGATGTTCCTTTAATGACTGAAAAAGGTACTTTTGTTGTAAACGGTACTGACCGTGTAGTTGTAAATCAAATGCATAGAAGTCCAGGATTGTTCTTAGATCACGACAAAGGAAAAGGACATTCTAGTGGTAAGCTTTTATTTAATTGTAGAGTCATTCCATATAGAGGTTCTTGGCTTGACCTAGAATATGACATCAAAGATATTTTATATTTTAGAATAGATAGAAAAAGAAAGATCCCAGTTACCACTTTATTAATGGCCTTGGGCAATGATAAAGACGAACTGTTAAATTTATTTCACAAGTCTATCAAGTTCGAATTTACAAACGAAAATATATGTAAAACAAAATTTATAGCTTCTTCTTACAGGAACTCAAAATTAGGATTTGATTTAATTAACGCAGATACTAATAAAAAGGTTGCAAAAGAAGGAACTAAAATCCCGCTACCTTTGGCAATGAAATTTGAAAAAGAAGGTTTGAGCAATATACTGGTTCACTTTGAGGAGCTCCATGGTAGATACTTTTCTAATGATATTATTAATGAAAAAACGGGTGAGGTTTATTTTGAATCTGGAGATGAAATTACCGTTGAGACATTGGAAAAATTAAAGCAGTCTAATATAAAAAACTTCTATCTAGCAGACATTGATGGAATGAACATTGGATCGTACCTAAGAAACACATTAGTTGTTGATAAAAATAACAATTCGGATGAAGCCTGCATGGATATTTATAGAGTCCTTAGACCTGGTGAGCCTCCAACAGTAGAGACTTCTAGAAATTTATTTAATAATCTTTTCTTTAACAATACTAGATATGACCTATCAGATGTTGGTAGGGTAAAATTGAACAGCAAACTTAGTCTTGATGTTGATGTCAAAAACACAGTTTTAACAAAAGAAGACATCCTAAGAATTGTTGAAAAAATGCTACGTCTTAAGGATGGAAAAGAAGATACAGATGACATTGACCATTTGGGAAATAGAAGAGTTAGATCTGTAGGTGAGTTAGTTGAAAACCAGTTTAGAGTTGGATTGGTTAGAATGGAAAGAGCAATTAAAGAGAAAATGTCTTCTGTTGAAATTGATACAATCATGCCGCAAGATTTGATTAATTCAAAACCTATTGCCGCTGCATTAAAAGAATTTTTTGGAACCTCTCAATTGTCTCAGTTTATGGACCAAACAAATCCTCTCGCAGAAATCACACATAAAAGAAGAGTTTCGGCATTAGGGCCTGGAGGATTAACTAGAGAAAGAGCTGGATTTGAAGTTCGTGATGTTCATCCGACTCACTACGGAAGGATATGTCCCATTGAAACACCTGAAGGACCAAACATTGGATTAATAAATAGCCTAGCAACATATTCAAAGGTAAACAGATATGGTTTTATCGAAAGTCCATATAGAGTAGTAAAAAGTGGAAAAGTTACAAAAGAAATACACCACCTTTCAGCTATGGAAGAAGGAAAATTTACAATAGCCCAAGCAAATTCAAGCTTGAAAGAAGACAGTTCATTTAAAGATGAGCTTGTTTCATGCAGAAAAAGTCTTGGATTTGAGCTATCAAAACCTGAAAATGTTGACTACATGGACGTTTCTCCAAAGCAGGTTGTTTCAGTTGCAGCTGCTTTGATTCCTTTTTTAGAAAATGACGATGCAAATAGAGCTTTAATGGGATCAAACATGATGAGGCAGGCTGTACCTTTAATCAAAAATGAATCACCATTAGTAGGAACAGGCATGGAAAAAGATGTTGCTTTAGATTCTGGCGCAACAATTGTTGCTAAACGACAAGGAGTAGTAGAAAAAATTGACGGAAAAAGAATAGTTGTAAAAGCTACTGCTGAAAAAGACCTCACGATTTCTAGCGTTGATATTTACAATCTTCAAAAATTTCAAAGATCCAATCAAAATACATGTACTAATCAAAGACCTTTAGTAAAAGTTGGTGATTTAGTTAAGCAAGGAGATGTTATTGCCGATGGACCATCAACTCAATTTGGAGAACTGGCTTTAGGTAAGAATGTAATGGTAGCATTTATGCCATGGCTTGGTTATAATTTTGAAGACTCTATACTAATATCTGAAAGATGCGTTTCAGACGATGTCTTTACTTCAATTCATATCGAAGAATACGACGTAATGGCCAGAGATACAAAATTAGGCCCAGAGGAGATTACGAGAGATATTCCTAATACTAGTGAAGAGGCCTTAAGAAATTTAGATGAATCAGGAATTGTTTATGTCGGAGCTGAGGTTAAGCCTGGAGATATTTTAGTTGGCAAACTAACTCCAAAAGGAGATACAAAAGTTACTTCTGAGGAAAAATTGCTTAGGGCTATTTTTGGAGAGAAAGCAATTGATGTTAGAGACACATCTTTAAAAATGCCTTCTGGAACAGGGGGTACGGTTGTCGAAGTTAGGGTTTTTAATAGGCATGGAATCGAAAAAGATGAAAGAGCTCTATCTATAGAAAAAGCCGAAATTGAATCCGTGTTAGATGACAAGCAGGCAGAAGTTGTGATATTAGAAATGAGTATAATGGGTAGAGCTATTGAAATTTTAGAGGGCTCTATTTCAAATGGTGATTTTAAAAAAATCAATTCAGGAACAGAGTTAAGTAAAGAAACTTTATCTGATTTTCTTTTGACAGATTTATTAAAGTTTTCTACACAAAATAAGAAAACTAATACTGATTTGTTAACTTTAAAAGAGCAATACTCAAAGGCAAAAAAAGATATAGAGTTAAGATTTGATGATAAGGTTGATAAGATTGAAAGAGGAGATGAGCTTTTGCCAGGTGTTATGAAAATGGTAAAAGTTTTTGTGGCTATGAAAAGAAAACTTCAGCCTGGAGATAAAATGGCAGGAAGACACGGAAACAAAGGAGTCATAAGCAGAATAGTCCCAGTAGAAGATATGCCTTATATGGAAAATGGAAAGCAGGTTGATATTGTTTTAAATCCACTTGGAGTCCCTAGCCGTATGAATGTTGGTCAAATCTTAGAAACCCATTTAGGTTGGGCCTGCTCGGAACTTGGAGAGAAAATAAAAAAAATACTAGAAGATTATCAAAAATCTTTAAAAAACGTTGTTGCTACTAAAGATGCTCTGTCTTCTATTTACGATGACAAAGCAATTGATAAAGAAATTCAAAACTTTAGCAGTGCAGAGCTTTCTGAAGTATTGAAAAATCTTTCTTCAGGTGTGCCTATTGCTACCCCTGTATTTGATGGAGCTAGTGTTGGTGATGTTACAGATATGCTTAAATTTGCAGGACTTCCTGAAAGTGGACAAACCACTTTGCACGACGGAAGAACTGGAGAAAAATTTGATAGAAAGGTAACTGTTGGAATTATATATATGTTGAAATTATACCACATGGTTGATGATAAAATACATGCAAGGTCAACCGGACCTTACAGTTTAGTTACACAACAACCACTTGGAGGAAAGGCTCAATTCGGAGGACAAAGATTTGGTGAAATGGAAGTTTGGGCATTAGAAGCATATGGAGCTGCCTATACCCTACAAGAAATCCTAACCGTTAAATCCGACGATGTAGCAGGTAGAACAAAGGTTTACGAAACAATTGTAAAAGGTGATGATGATTTTGAATCTGGAATTCCAGAATCTTTTAATGTTCTTGTGAAAGAAATTAGATCGTTGGCACTTAACTTGGAGCTTAATTAAAATTATGAGTAAAGAACTATCAAATTTATTTTCAAAAAAAATAAGCAAAGATGTATTTTCTAAAATTAAAATATCCCTAGCTAGTCCAGAAAAAATTAAATCATGGTCTTTTGGTGAGATTAAAAAACCAGAAACAATTAATTATAGAACATTTAAGCCAGAAAAAGATGGCCTTTTCTGTGCAAGAATTTTTGGTCCAGTTAAAGATTACGAATGCCTTTGTGGTAAATATAAAGGCATGAAGTTTAGGGGGATAATTTGTGAAAAATGTGGAACTGAAATTACTAAATCAAATGTAAGAAGAGATAGAATGGGCCACATTGACTTAGCAACCCCAGTTTCTCATATCTGGTTTCTAAAATCTTTGCCAAGTAGAATTGCACTTGCCTTAGATTTAAAGTTAAAAGATTTAGAAAAAGTTTTATACTACGAAAATTTTATTATTATAGAGCCTGGCCTTACTCCCTTTAATAGAAACCAGATAGTTTCTGAAGAGGAGTTTTTAAAAGCTCAAGAGGAATTCGGAGAAGATTCTTTTACCGGTGGGATAGGAGCCTCAGCTATCAGAGATTGTCTTGCAAACTTAGACATGGAATCTGATAGAGATCGACTAAGAGATGACCTTCCAAACATCACATCAAAAGTAAATGAAGAAAGAACAATAAAAAGATTAAAACTTATAGAGTCTTTTATTAAATCTGGAAATAAAGCTGAGTGGATGATTCTAACAACTCTTCCAGTTATTCCCCCAGAGTTAAGACCTTTAGTTCCTCTGGATGGAGGCAGGTTTGCAACATCTGATTTGAACGATTTGTATAGAAGAGTTATCAATAGAAATAATCGTTTAAGAAGATTGATGGACTTAAGAGCTCCAGATATAATTGTAAGAAACGAAAAGAGAATGCTGCAAGAGTCCGTTGATGCTCTTTTTGACAATGGTAGAAGAGGAAGAGTTATAACCGGAACTGGAAAACGACCTTTAAAGTCCTTGGCAGAGATGCTTAAGGGGAAACAAGGTAGATTTAGACAAAACTTATTAGGTAAGCGTGTTGATTACTCCGGAAGATCAGTTATAGTTTCTGGTCCAGAGCTAAAATTGCATCAGTGTGGTTTGCCAAAAAAGATGGCTCTAGAGTTATTTAAACCCTTTGTTTATGCAAGACTTGATAAATTGGGTTATGCAACAACAATTAAGCAGGCAAAAAAAATAGTAGAAAAAGAAAAACAAGAAGTCTGGGATATATTAGACCATGTGATTAGACAACATCCAGTTCTTCTAAATAGAGCACCTACTTTACATAGACTGGGAGTACAAGCTTTCGAACCAGTACTAACAGAAATGAAAGCAATACAACTACATCCTTTGGTTACAGCAGCTTTTAATGCAGACTTTGATGGTGATCAGATGGCTGTCCACGTTCCTCTAAGTATAGAAGCTCAGCTTGAAGCGAGAGTTTTAATGATGTCTACTAACAACATTCTTCATCCAGCTAATGGTAAGCCAATTATTGTACCCAGTCAGGATATGGTTCTTGGTATTTATTATTTATCTCAAGAGCCTTTTGAGAGCAAAGACGAGAAACCAGAGGGTTATTTTTTAAATATCAATGAAATCGAACAAGCGATTGAGAGCGGTTATATTCATATCCATTCCAAAATAATCTCAAGATTTGAAACTAAAGATGACACTGGAAACATTATCTTTAAAAAATTTCAAAGCACAGCAGGAAGATTTATAATTTCTAATATTCTACCAAAACATAAAGATATTAAATTTAATTTAATTGATAAGGTTTTGGCTAAAAAAAATATATCTGAGGTTATAGATAAAGTCTTTAGATTTTGTGGACAAAAAGAAACAGTTATTTTTTGTGATAAATTAATGTCTTTAGGCTTTAAAAATGCATTTAAAGCAGGAATATCCTTTGGAAAAGACGACTTAATTATTCCTGAAAGTAAAAAAAATATCATCAAGGATGCTAAAAAACTTGTTGAGGAATATGAAAACCAATACTCAGAAGGACTCATTACAAAAGGTGAAAAATACAACAAGGTAATTGACCAGTGGTCAAAATGTACAGACAAAATTGCATCTGAAATGATGGATAAAATTTCAACATCCAAAAAAGACAAGGATGGCAAAATTCAAATAAATTCAGTATTTATGATGGCAGATTCAGGTGCTAGGGGTTCTGCAGCGCAAATGAAGCAGTTAGCTGGTATGAGGGGATTGATGGCAAAGCCTTCAGGTGAAATTATTGAAACTCCAATTATTTCAAATTTTAAAGAAGGTCTTACTATATTAGAATACTTTACCTCCACCCATGGTGCTCGTAAAGGTTTGGCTGATACCGCTTTAAAAACTGCAAATTCAGGATATTTAACAAGAAGATTGTGTGATGTTTCACAGGACGTTATCATATCTTTATTGGACTGTGGTAATGATAAACCTATAACAATCGGAGAAATTATTGAAGGTGGTAACGTGCTAGTAAGTTTAGCCGAAAGAGCCTTGGGTAGATACGCTGCAGAAGACATTAAAAATTCTATATCAGGAGAGATAATAGTAAAGAAAAAGCAAATTATTGATGAAGAGAAGTGTGATTTGATTGAATCCGCGGGAGTTAAAACTGCTAAAGTTTATTCTGTAATTACCTGCTCAAGTCAAAAAGGTGTTTGTCAAAAATGTTATGGTAGAGATTTAGCAAGAGGAAAACCAGTATCTATTGGAGAGTGTGTGGGCATGATAGCAGCGCAATCAATAGGAGAGCCTGGGACACAGCTGACTATGAGAACTTTTCACGTCGGTGGAACAGCTTCTTTTAAAGAAGAATCTTCTGTTGTCTCACCATCGGACGGTATCTTAAAATTAGTCAGTACAAACTTAGTCGAAGATTCTTCTAAGAATTTAATTATTATGGGAAGAAATATTGAGATTACTATTGAAAAAGATGGTTATGTTAGGGCATCTTACAAGGTGCCATATGGAACAAAGCTTTTTGTTAGACCTGACCAGCCAGTTAAAAAAAATCAAAAAATTTGTGAATGGGATCCATATACATTGCCTGTAATCGCAGAGACAGGCGGGATAGTAAATTATGTAGACTTGGTTGATGGAACTTCTATTTCTGACAAAACTGATGAGACTACTGGAATTTCATCAAAGATTATTTTGGATTGGAGATCTCAATCTAAAAACTTGGATTTAAAACCAAGAATTACTCTTAGAAACAAAAGTGACGAAGTAGTTAAAAAAGCAGATGGAAATGAAGCAAGATATTACCTTTCTCCTGAAACAATTTTGTCTGTTGTTGATGGTTCTAAGGTAAATGCAGGGGATGTGTTAGCTAGATTGCCAAAAGCTACCTCAAAAACAAAAGATATTACAGGTGGATTGCCTAGGGTTGCTGAATTGTTTGAGGCAAGAAAACCAAAGGACGGCGCAATAATTGCAGAAAACGATGGAAAAATAATTTTTGGAAAAGAAATTAGAGGAAAGCAAAAAATCACCATTCAGTCTGACAGTGGAATCGAATCAAATTATTTGATTCCAAAAGGCAAACAGATCAATTTTAATCCAGGTGAGGCCATTTCTAAAGGTGAGTATCTTTTAGATGGAAGTCCTGCCACTCATGACATTCTAAAAATTCTAGGCATTGAATATTTGACAGAATATTTTGTTAATGAGGTTCAGGATGTTTATAGATTACAAGGGGTTGTTATTAACGATAAGCATATAGAAGTAATTTTGAGACAAATGTTAAGAAAAGTAGACATTAAAGATCCTGGAGATAGCAAGTACCTTCAAGGTGAGGTCATTGACAAAATTGATATTGTCAATCTAAATGCTGAATTAAAAAAAGATGGAAAAAAAGAAATAGTCGCAACACCCGTATTACTTGGAATAACCAAAGCCTCCTTGCAAACAAAATCTTTTATATCCGCTGCATCTTTTCAAGAAACCACCAGAGTGCTTACCGACGCTGCTATAAAAGGAAAATCTGATGATCTTTTTGGCCTTAAAGAAAATGTTATCGTTGGAAGACTTATTCCTGCAGGTAGTGGAATGAGTCGAGTTAGATTAAATAATGAAGCCCAGATGAAGGATATTGAGCTGCAGGAAAAGCTAAAAAATAAAAAGTCGGAAATTGTAGAAGAGGCTATTTAGCAAGTTAACAAACATCATTTAAGCATCTTTTATTTGAAGTTGTTATTGACCTTTTTGAATAAATCAGTATTAATAGCGAAATTTTTAAGGTAGCACGTAAAGTCTTTATAACTTTAAACAACTACCGCTTTATAAGTCTACGTAGTCTTTCCTTAAAAAATTTTTTTATAAAAATTATGCCGACTACTAATCAATTATTAAAAAAGAAACGTAAAAAAGTTATCGCTAGGAATAAAGTTCCAGCTTTGGAAGCTTGCCCATTAAAAAGGGGGGTGTGTACAAGAGTTTATACAACAACTCCCAAAAAACCAAATTCAGCCTTAAGAAAAGTTGCTCGAGTAAGACTATCCAATGGATCTGAGGTAACAAGTTATATTCCAGGAGAGGGACATAATTTACAAGAGCACTCGGTAGTAATGATTCGTGGTGGGAGAGTAAAAGATTTACCTGGTGTTAGATATCATACCGTTAGAGGTTTATTGGATACACAAGGTGTAGCAAACAGAAAACAAAGACGTTCTAAGTATGGAACAAAAAGACCAAAATAATTATGTCTAGAAGAAGAGCCCAAATAAAAAGACAAGTTGAAGTAGACCCAATCTACGGAACTAAAGTTATAACAAAATTTATTAATTCATTGATGATTGACGGGAAGAAAACTATAGCTGAAAAAATTGTTTATAAGACTTTTGATATTATTAAAGAGAAAACAAAGCTAGATCCTTTAGACGTTTTTAACGACGCAATTAAAAATGTAAGACCAAATCTTGAAGTTAAGTCTAGACGTGTAGGAGGAGCCACCTATCAAGTTCCAGTTGAAGTTAGATCTGATAGAGGACAGGCTTTAGCCATTAGATGGTTAATTCAATCTTCTAAGAAAAGAGGTGACAAAACTATGCAAGAAAGATTGTCAAAAGAATTCATGGACGCTTCGTCTAACAAGGGAAGTGCAATTAAAAAAAAAGAAGATGTGCATAAAATGGCTGAGTCAAATAAGGCTTTTGCCCATTTTAGATGGTAATTATGACTACAGAAATTTCAAAAGATAAATATAGAAACATCGGTATCATGGCGCATATTGATGCTGGAAAAACTACGACCACCGAAAGAGTTTTGTATTATACTGGAAAAGAGCACAAAATTGGGGAGGTTCATGACGGAGCAGCTACAATGGATTGGATGGAGCAAGAGCAGGAAAGAGGAATTACTATTACATCTGCTGCTACAACTTGTTTTTGGAAAGATCATAGAATTAACATTATCGATACCCCTGGCCACGTTGATTTTACAATTGAAGTAGAAAGATCGTTGAAAGTATTGGATGGAGCAGTTGCTGTATTTGATGGAGTTGCCGGTGTTGAACCTCAGTCAGAAACTGTATGGAGGCAAGCTGATAAGTATAAAGTTCCGAGAATGTGTTTTATTAATAAATTAGATAGAACTGGAGCAAATTTTTTCATGTGTGTTGACATGATCAGAGAACGATTGGGCGCAAAACCTTTGCTTCTTCAACTGCCGATTGGGCTGGAAGCTGATTTAAAGGGTGTTATTGACTTGGTCAAGATGAAAGGCGTTGTTTGGAATGACGAAAGTCTTGGAGCTAAGTTTGAAGAAATTGAAATTCCTGAAAATTTAAGAGCTGAAGCTGACAAGTATAGAAAAGAATTAGTTGAAACTGCAGTTGAACAAGACGAAATTTTAATGGCAGACTATCTTGATGGAAAAGAAATTTCAGAATTGGATTTAAAAAAATGCATTAGAAAAGGAACTTTGGCTTTTTCATTTGTTCCTATTGTTTGTGGATCAGCCTTTAAAAACAAGGGTGTGCAACCTTTATTAGATGCAGTAGTAGATTTTTTACCTAGCCCCTTGGATATTGGAGAAATTACAGGAACCAAGCCTGGAACAGAAGATCAAATAGTTAGAAAGTTTGGAAATACTGAGCCTTTTTCTGCTTTAGCTTTTAAAGTTGCAAACGACCCATTTGTTGGATCCTTAACTTTTATTAGAATTTATTCTGGAACCTTAAATACCGCAAGTGGTGTCATGAATACTAGTAAAGAAAAAGAAGAAAGAGTTGGAAGAATGCTTCTTATGCATGCAAATGATAGGGAAGATATAAAAACAGCATCAACAGGAGATATAGTAGCTCTTGCTGGCTTAAAACACACAATTACTGGACACACTTTATGTGACTCGACTAACCCAATTCTTTTAGAACCTATGGATTTTCCAGATCCGGTTATTGAAATTGCAGTTGAGCCCAAGACTAAAGCTGACCAAGAAAAAATGGGAGAAGCTCTTGCTAGACTAGCTAAAGAAGACCCTTCTTTTAGGGTATCATCAGACAATGAATCTGGTCAAACTATCATTAAAGGAATGGGTGAATTGCATTTAGATATTATTGTAGATCGAATGAAAAGAGAATTTAAAGTAGAGGCCAATATTGGAGCCCCTCAAGTTGCATATAGAGAAACAATTCAAGGCAGCGCTACTGTAGATTATACTCATAAAAAACAATCTGGAGGAGCTGGACAATTCGCAAGAGTTAAATTGAGTGTTGAACCTTTAGAGCCAGGAAAAGGAAGAGAGATTGAAAATATTGTTAAAGGTGGTTCTATTCCAAAAGAATTTATTCCAGGTGTGGAAAAAGGAGTTGATGGAGTTGCAGATTCAGGAATTTTAGCAGGTTTTCCAATGCTTGATTTTAAAGTAGTTATTATTGACGGTTTACATCATGACGTGGATTCTAGTGTTTTAGCCTTCGAAATTGCCGGAAGAATGGGTTTCAAAGAGGCTTGTGCAAAAGCTGGACTGAAATTACTGGAGCCCGTTATGAAAGTTGAGGTTGTCACACCAGAGGATCACATGGGAGATGTGATTGGAGATCTAAATTCAAGAAGAGGACAGATTGGATCAACTGACAAAAGAGGTAATGCTACTGTTATTAATGCAATGGTTCCTTTGGCTAATATGTTTGGATATGTAAATAACTTGAGATCAATGTCTCAGGGTAGGGCACAATATACAATGACTTTTGACCATTATGAAAAAGTTCCTCAAAATGTTCAGGACGAAGTAACGAAGAAATTGGCGTAAATTATGGATAAACAACAAATAAGAATTAGGCTGCAAGCTTACGATCATAAAATATTAGATCAATCTACTATTGAAATTGTAAATACAGCTAAAAGAACTGGAGCTCAAATAAAAGGTCCAATTCCATTACCAACTACAAAAGAAATTTATACAGTTTTGAGATCACCTCATATCGATAAAAAAAGTAGAGAACAATTTGAAACAAGAACTCACAAAAGACTTATAGATATTTTAGAACCTACACCCCAAACGATAGAAGCTTTAATGAAGTTAGATCTCGCAGCAGGTGTGGACGTGGAGATTAAAATATAGCATATGACATTAGGATTAGTAGGGAAAAAAATCGGCATGACGCAAAAATTTTTTGAAAGTGGTGAGGCCGTCCCAGTCACTGTTTTGCACGTGGAGCCTGGAAAAATTATAGAGGTTATTGAAAAAGATAAGCGAGGATATTCAGCTCTATTAGTAGGTTATGGACATATCAAAAATTCAAAATTAACCAAATCTATGAAAGGCTTTTATGCAAAGAAATCACTAGAAGCAAAAAAATTTTTAAAAGAATATAGAATGGAAAATACAGAAGAATTCAAGCCCGGATCTGATGTGACTTTAGATATTTTAAAAGACAAGAAATATGTAGACATAAGATCTAAAACAATTGGAAAAGGTTTTGCAGGAGTTATGAAACGTTGGAATTTTGGCGGTTTGAGAGCAACTCACGGTGTTTCCGTATCTCATAGGTCCCACGGATCAACTGGACAAAGACAAGACCCTGGAAAAGTATTTAAAGGAAAAAAAATGGCTGGTCATATGGGTGATAAGTTTAGAACTACTCAAGGTCTTGAAATTGTAGAGGCAGATTTGACTAATAACCTTTTGTATTTAAGAGGATCGATTCCTGGAAGTAAAAATACATATGTAGAAATTACAGAAGCAGTTAAGAAAAAAAATAAATCAAGTGTTCAGGAAAGGTTAATCTCTTATTTTTCTGACTTGGAAAGTTCAAAAACTGACAAAAAAGATAAAAAAAATATAGCTAAAGAAGCTAAGGCTGCCGCAAAAGCTGAGAAATTAGCTTCAAAAGAAGCTTCCAAGGAAGCTCCAGCAGAAGAAAAAGTTCAACCGGAAGAGATTAAAAAGGATTAATATGCAATTAGAAGAAATAAATATTGAAGGTAAAAAAATTGGTACTCACGAAGTGTCAGATAAAATTTTTTCTTTAAAACCTAGAAAGGATCTAATTCAATTGGTCATTAATTGGCAATTGAACAATCAAAGAAAGAAAAAAGGACACACCAAGTCACGTGGTGAAGTCAAGGGTTCTAGAAAAAAAATTGTACAACAGAAAGGATCTGGTGGAGCTAGACACGGTAACATAACTGCACCTATTTTTGTTGGTGGTGGTATAGCTCATGGGCCTAGACACCGTGGTGAAACTAGATTGACAAAACTTAACAAAAAAGTAAAAAATCTTGGCTTGATTAGCGCATTGTCATCAAAAGCTCTTACAAAAAAACTTAATATTTTTGACGAACCAAAATTTGATTCCTTCAAAACAAAGTCTTTTAATAATTTTTTATTAAAATTAGAAACAAGATCAGCATTAATAATCCATCATGACGGAGTATCTGAAAAATTTATAAAAAGCATGAAAAACATCCCAAACACAAAAAGAATTAAAGTTCTTGGAGCTAACGTTTATGACATAATAAAATTTGAAAAAATTCTTTTCACAAAAGAAGCTATTAAAAATTTAGAAGAAAGATTGATCAAATGAAAAATCAAAATTTCGCTTATGACATAATTCTATCTCCAGTAATTACTGAAAAAACGACAAATCTTAGTAGTTTAAATAAAATTACTTTTAAGGTTTCAAAAACAGCTTCTAAAACATTAATTAAAAAAAGTATTGAAAAGTTATATAAAGTTAATGTTATAAAAGTTAACACTCTTAATTCCAAAGATAGGTTCAAAACTGTAAAAGGCAATCTTGCAAAAAAATCTGGATTCAAAAAGGCAATTATTACTTTGAAAGAAGGCCAAAGTATTGATATTGCAGCAGGAGTTTAAATTATGACACTTAGAACATACAAGCCATACACCAAATCCATGAGAGGTACGATTTTAGTTGACCGAACTAACTTGTGGAAAGGAAAATCTGAAAAGACCTTAACAAAAAAAATACACAGAGCAGTTGGTAGAAATAACCAAGGAAGAATAACCTCAAGACACAGAAGTGCTGGTCATAAGAAAAAATATAGAATAATTGATTTTAAGAGAAATAAGCTAGATATTGCAGCTGAAATTAAGCGTTTTGAGCACGATCCATTTAGAAGTGCAAATATTATGCTTGTAGAATACGAGGATAAAATTTTGTCTTATATGCTTGCTCCTGAAGGAGTTAAGGAAGGGGATAAAATTTATTCTGGAGAAAAATTAGAAATTCTCCCAGGTAACTGCATGAAGATTAAAGATATTCCAAGTGGAACCAGTGTTCATAATATTGAGTTAACTCCGGGAAAAGGGGGTGTTATGGCAAGATCTGCTGGAACAGCTGCTGTTATCATGGGAACTGATGGAGACTATACTACTATCAAGCTCTCATCTGGAGAGGTTAGAAAAGTCAGATCCCAATGTAGAGCTACAATTGGTCAACTGTCTAATATTGATAATAAAAACGTAAAAATTGGTAAAGCTGGAAGAAATAGGTGGCTGGGAATTAGACCTCAATCGAGAGGTGTTGTCATGAACCCAGTTGATCATCCGCATGGTGGGGGTGAAGGAAAGACATCAGGTGGAAGAAATCCAGTGACTCCTTGGGGTCAGGGAACTAAAGGTTTAAAAACAAGAAATAATAAAAAGACAGATCAATTTATTATTTCTAGAAAGAAAAAAAGGTAGATTATGGCTCGCTCTATTTGGAAAGGTCCTTTTGTTCACCCAAGTTTAATAAAAAAAGTTGAGAAGCAAAAAGAAACAGATTCTAAGAGACCCATTAAAACTTGGTCAAGAAACTCCACTATTATTCCTGAGTTTATAGGTCAGAAATTTGAAATCCATAACGGCAAAAAGTTTATACCAATTACAATATCTGAAGAAATGATTGGTCATAAATTGGGAGAATTTTCACCAACCAGACAATTTCCCGGACATACAGCGTCTACTGCAAAAGCAGCTCCAGCAAAGGCGGTTAAAAAATAATCATGTCTAAAATTAAAAAAGACCTATCTACAGTTAAGGCAGTTTTTAATAACTTAAAATCTGGTACAAGAAAGATTAATGAAATATTGCAATCCATCAGAGGAAGAAAAGTCGATGTTGTGCTAAGAGACCTTCAATTTTCTAACAAACGAGTTTCAAAAGAAATAATTAAAACAATTAAGTCTGCAATTGCAAATGCTGAAAATAATAACCAACTTGATATCGATACTTTGGTAATTAAAGAGGCGTATGTTGGCAAAGGTATTACTTTAAAAAGATTTAGACCAAGAGCCAAGGGTAGAGCTGCTAGTATTAAAAAACACTATAGTAATTTAACAATTGTTGTTTCTGAAAAAAAAGAACCAGCGCAAATACCTCAGGGAGCCTAAAAATGGGACAAAAAATTAATCCAGTTGGAATTAGATTGAAGATTAACAGAAATTGGGATTCTATTTGGTTTGCCAAAAAAGATAATTACGGAACTTTTTTAATACAAGATTTCAAGATCAGAGAATATATTAATAAAAACATTAAAAACTCAGGTATTTCAAAAATTTTAATCGAGAGACCAACTAAGAAGTGCAATGTTACAATTTTTACTTCTAGGCCTGGATTTGTTATCGGGAAAAAGGGGTCAGATATAGAGAAGATAAAAGGAAATATCTCAAAAATTGTATCTGACGAGGTCTCTGTGAACATTAAAGAAATTAGAAAGCCGGAAATGGACGCTTATTTAGTAGCAGAAAACATTGCCCAGCAAATTGAAAAGAGAATTGCATACAGAAAAGCAATGAAGAGAGCAATGCAATCAACGATGAGGATCGGTGCAAAGGGTATCAAGGTAATGATAAGTGGAAGATTGGCAGGAAATGAAATTGCAAGAACAGAATGGTTAAGAGAAGGAAGTGTTCCTTTACATACTTTAAGGGCAGAAATTGATTACGCTGAGTGCGAGGCGCTAACAACCTACGGAATAATAGGTATCAAAGTTTATATTTACAAAGGTGTAGTATTTCAAAAAGACTTACAAAAAAAAATTGCAAATGAAAAAGAGGAAGAAAAAACAAGCTAATGTTACAACCGGCAAGAACAAAATTTAGAAAAGCACACAAGGGAAGAATTCACGGTACTGCGGAGCGTGGAGCAAAAATGAATTTTGGTTCTCATGGCTTGTTAGCTCTTGAACCAGAAAGAATAACATCTAGGCAAATCGAGGCTGCTAGGGTAGCTTTAACAAGGCATATGAAAAGAGCAGGAAGGGTTTGGTTAAGAATTTTCCCTAATATTCCAGTGTCAAAGAAACCCATTGAAGTTAGAATGGGGAAAGGCAAGGGTAATGTTGAATACTATGTCTGCCGAGTAAAGCCAGGAAGAATAATATTCGAAATAGATGGAGTTACAGACTTAGTTGCAAAAGAAGCCTTTGATAGGGCAGCATCCAAGCTACCGATTAAAACAAAAGTTATAAAAAGAAATATGAATATATAATATGAAAACAAAAGAAATTAAAAATTTATCTATTTCACAGCTTGAAAAAGAGCTTACAAATTTTAAGAAAGAGCAGTTTAATTTAAGAATACAAAAAACTAATTCTCAAATTACTAATAGTGCAAGAATTACTATTGTAAGGAGAGTTATAGCAAAGATTTTAACATTCATTAATCAGAAAAAGAAAGAAAAATGAGCAAAAGAACTTTAGAAGGAAAAATAGTTAGCATTAAAAATCTTAAGACTTTGGTTGTAAATGTTGAAAGAAAATTTAGGCACCCAGTTTTATTAAAAGTAATAAAACGTTCTAAGAAATATCACGCGCATTACGAAAATGGATCTTACTTAATTGGGGATACGGTTAAGATTATAGAATCTGCTCCAATTTCAAAACTTAAAAAATGGAGAGTTATTGGAGATAAATCATGATCCAGAATCATACAGAATTAGAAGTCGCAGACAATACAGGAGCAAAAAGAATTGAATGTATAAAAGTCCTTGGAGGATCTAAAAGAAGGTATGCATCCATAGGAGACATTATTGTTGTAAGTATCAAGGACGCTATGCCAAAGGGAAAAGTTAAAAAAGGTGACGTGCATAAAGCTGTTGTGGTAAGGACTAAAAAGCAAATTTTTAGAAAAGATGGTTCTGCGATTAAATTTGATACCAATGCAGCGGTACTTATTGCTGCAAATAACGAACCTATTGGCACTCGTATTTTTGGCCCAGTAACTAGAGAGCTTAGAGTAAAAAATCACATGAAAATTATTTCATTAGCTCCGGAGGTTCTGTAATGAAATTAAAATTTAAAAAAGGTGACACTGCGAAAGTAATTTCTGGAGATGATAGGGGAAAAAGTGGTGAGATAATTGAAATTTTTAAAGATAGTTACAGAGCTACTGTTAAAGGTATCAATATGGTAAAAAAACATACAAAGCCTACAAAGGAAAAAAAGGGAGGAATAATAAGTGTAGAAAAATCTATACATTTATCTAACCTTTTAGTTAAAGTTACCGATAAGAAAAAAATGGGAACAAAAGAAGAGGGAAAGCTAAAAAAAAATCCAATAAACAAAGAAAAAAATACTGTTAAAAAAATTAAAAAAGATATTACTAAAAAAGATGTTAAAAAAGTTACCAAACCATCTAAAAAAATAAATAGAAAAAAATGATACCAAGATTAAAAAAAATATATCTAGAAGAAATTTTGCCTAATGTAATTAAAAGCTTGGCTATTACAAATAAAATGCAGGCACCAAAAATTGAAAAAATTGTATTAAATATGGGATTAGGACTTGATGCTTCAGACAGTAAAATTTTAAAAATTATAAAAGAAGATTTGGGAAATCTAACAGGCCAACTTCCAATTATCACTAAATCAAAAAAAGCAGTTGCCAATTTTAAAACAAGAAAAGATATTCCATTGGGATTAAAAGTTACCTTAAGAAAAAATAATATGTATTATTTTTTAGATAGATTAATAAATATGGCACTTCCAAGAATTAAGGATTTTAGAGGACTAAACCCAGACAGCTTTGACAAAGAGGCAAACTATAGTTTCGGGATTAAGGAGCACGTTATCTTTCCCGAGGTAAGCTTTGATAAAATCGAAAAATTAAGAGGATTAGATATCACTGTTGTAACATCTGCGAGCAATAAGGAATCAGCAAAAGCCTTATTGACTAGCTTTGGGTTCCCATTTTATAAGAAAGGATCAAATTAATGGCAAAAACATCAGCAATACACAGAAACTTAAAAAGAATTAAAATGACAAAACGTTTTGAGGCTAAGAGAAAAAAATTAAAGGCTATTATTATGAATAAAAAAACAAATCTAAATGAAAGATTTGAAGCAAGTTTAAAGCTAGCCAAAATTCCACAAAATTCGGCGAAAAATAGAATTGTAAATAGATGTGAAATAACCGGAAGGCCTCACGGCTATTACAGAAAACTTAAAATGTCACGTATCGCACTTAGAAAATTAGCTTCTATGGGCAAAATACCTGGTATGACTAAATCGAGTTGGTAAGAAAATAAGAAAGGAATAATTGTATGACAATATCAGATCCTATAGGTGACATGTTAACGAGAATTAGAAACGCGCAAATGAAGTTACACCCCACTGTGCTAATACCTAGTTCAAAATTTAAAAAATTTGTACTAGATGTAATGCAAAGAGAAGGTTTTATTTCAAGTTACGCTTCTGTTGTTCCGAAAGAATCTTCTTTTGAGTCTTTGAAAGTAAATTTGAAATATGTTCACGGAACTCCAGTGATAAGAGAAATTAAAAGAATTTCAAAGCCGGGTAGAAGAATATATACACGATTTGATAGCTTACCAAGAGTTCTTAATGGATTGGGAATAGCTATTATCTCAACGTCGAAAGGTATACTTTCTGATAATGAGGCTAGGGATCAAAAACTTGGAGGAGAAATAATCTGTAATATTTCTTAATATATATGTCAAAAATTGGAAAAAAAACTATTACAATACCTGATCAAGTTAAAGTTTCTATCAATGGAAATACACTTTTTATGGAAGGACCTAAGGGGAAAAAAGAAATTACTTTAAATACAGAATTGCTTGATACAAAAATTGAAAATAACATTTTATCTGTAACTTCTAAAAAAACTGAAACTAAAAATAAAGTTTTCTGGGGATTGCAAAGAAGTTTGATTAATAATGCTTTAATAGGAATTTCTGCAGGATATGAAATTATTTTAAATTTAAGTGGAGTTGGATTTAGAGCAAGTTTAGAAGGAAAGAAAATTAAATTTCAGTTAGGCTTTAGTCATGACATTTTCTTCGATCTTCCCGAGGGTATTACTGTAAAAATTGACAAGCAGACTAAGATTACCTTAAGCGGTAATGACAAGCAGTTAATTGGCAAGGTTGCCTCAGATATTAAATTTTTAAAACCTGTCGAGCCCTATAAACAAAAAGGAATAACTGCCGACGGACAGTTTATTTTGAAAAAAGAAGGGAAGAAAAAGTAAATGAGAAATAAAACCCTGATAAGAAAAAGCAGAAATAGATCCAAATTAAAAAAAGTAAATAATGACAAGCCAAGACTTTCAGTTTTTAGATCTCTTAACAATATTTATGTTCAGTTAATAGACGATAAAAAAGGATTAACTATAGTTAGTGCATCATCAAAGGAAAAAAATATAGAGAAAAATAACAAAACTGAAGTTTCTAAAATAGTAGGAAAGCTTATTGCTGAACGATCTATTGAAAAGGGCATTAAGGAAGTATTTTTTGACAGAGGGTCGTATAAGTATCATGGAAGAGTTAAATCACTTGCCGAAGCTGCAAGAACTGGAGGTTTGAAGTTTTAAATATGAGCAAGGTATCCGAAATCAAAGAAAAGTTAGTAGCCATTAATAGAATTACTAAAGTAGTAAAAGGTGGAAGAAGATTTGGATTTGCCGCTTTAGTTGTAGCTGGAAATCAAAAAGGCCAAGTAGGTTTTGGACAGGGCAAAGCTAAACAAGTTCCAGATGCTATAAAAAAAGCTTCTGAAGCTGCCAAAAGATCTTTGATTAAAATCCCACTGAGGGACGGTAGAACTTTGCACCATGATGTAAAAGGGAAAAGCGGTGCTGGTAAAGTAATTTTAAGAAGCGCTCCTGCAGGTACAGGAATTATTGCTGGTGGTGCTGTTCGAGCTATATGCGAAATGTCTGGTATTCAGGATGTGGTAGGAAAATCTATAGGTTCTGCAAACCCTTACAATTTAATTAGGGCTGTTTTTGTTGCTTTGGGAAGTCAGCAAACGCCAAAAGATATTTCCTTAATAAGAGGAAAAAAAATCAAAGATATAGTTTCAAGGAGATAGCAATGAACTTAAATGAAATTGGAGTAAAATTACACAAAACTTCTAAAAGAGTTGGAAGAGGTATTGGGTCTGGTAAGGGTAAAACAGCTGGTAGAGGTGTTAAAGGACAAAAATCTCGTTCAGGTGTTTCAATAAAAGGATACGAAGGTGGGCAAATGCCTTTGTTTAGAAGGTTACCAAAAAGAGGTTTTAATGCAATTTCAAAAAGAGCTAATAATTTAGTAATAAATTTAAATGATTTATCGAAATTAATTGATAAAAACAAAATTATCATTACAGAAAAATTAGATTTGGCATCTCTTTTATTTTCAAAAGATAAAAAAAATTATAAGTACGTAAAAGTAAAAATTTTAGGTACAGGTGAAATTAAACACAAAATTAATATTTTAGCTCATTCAGCAAGCAAAAGTGCGAAAAGCAAAATTGAAAGTTCAGGCGGATCAATAGAAATAGTTAAATAAAAAATGTCTAACTTTTCTGATACATCAAACAGTGGATCTAGTTTTTTTCAAGGAAATGACTTAAGTAAAAGAATTTTTTATACTTTGTTCATTTTAGTTATTTATAGGTTTTGTACTTATGTTCCCATACCAGGCATAGACCCAGATTCTCTTAAAAATCTAATTTCAGGAAACGAAAGAAGTCTTCTTGGAATGTTTAACGTATTTGCTGGCGGTGCTGTTCAGAGAATGGCAATTCTTACATTGGGTATAATGCCTTATATTTCAGCTTCCATAATAATTCAGTTATTAACTGGTGTTACAGATTATTTTAAAAATTTAAAAAGCCAAGGCGAGTATGGTAGAAAGAAAATTACTCAATACACAAGGTATGGAACAGTATTGCTTGCTTTAATTCAAGGCTATGGAGTTTCAGTTAGCCTTGAAAATTCTCAAGGAATAGTGCTTGATCCAGGAATGTATTTTAGGTTTGTAACTACTGTAACATTGGTAACAGGGACTATTTTGATTATGTGGCTAGGAGAACAAATCACAGCCAGAGGTGTTGGAAATGGAATTTCATTAATTATTTTTTCTGGGATTGTTGCTGAAATTCCTAGGGCTCTCGCCTCTACATTCGAGTTAGGACGAACTGGAGCAATATCTAGTGTTGCTATCTTATCAATTTTATTGCTTTTAATGGCTGCTATTTATTTTATTGTTTATGTTGAAAGGGCTCAACGAAGAATACTTATTCAATATCCTAAACGTCAAATGGGTAACAAAATGTATGGTGGAGAATCTTCATACTTGCCTTTGAAAGTAAATACTGCTGGTGTAATTCCAGCAATTTTTGCATCAGCATTACTTTTATTGCCAGTAACATTGTCAAATTTTTCAACCAGTTCAAATTCAATAATTCTATCAATTACCTCAATGCTAGGTCAGGGAAAGCCTCTTTATATGATTTTTTATGCATCTGGGATTGTGTTTTTTTCTTTTTTCTATACATCCATTATCTTCAACCCTAAGGAAACATCAGATAACTTAAAAAATAATGGTGGGTTTGTCCCGGGAATTAGACCAGGCGATAGAACAGCTGAATTTATTGAAAAATTACTCACAAAGTTGACTGTTATAGGATCCTCTTACCTCGTTATAATATGTTTACTACCAGAGGTTTTGATATCAAAATATCCAATTCCTTTTTACCTCGGTGGAACATCATTGTTAATTGTTGTTGTTGTTGCCATGGACACTATTACACAAGTTCAAACTAGGATGATGAGTGCTCAGTATGCTTCTTTAATAAAAAAAACCAAGTTTTCAAAATAATGAACATCATAATTTTTGGACCTCCAGGGGCAGGCAAAGGTACACAGTCCTCTTTTTTAATAGATAATTTTAATTTTTTTCAATTATCTACAGGTGATTTGTTAAGAGATGAATTGAAAAGCGGTTCAGGTCTCTCAAAAAAAATTGAAAAAATTATGAATTCAGGCAAACTTGTTTCAGACAATATAATAAATGATCTAATAGAAAAAAAAATATCAAACGAGGATATTCAAAATAGAATTATATTTGATGGGTTTCCTAGAAATATTGAACAGGCGAAGTTATTAGATCATTTGCTTACTAAGTATCAGCAGTCTATATCTTTGGTTTTGAATTTAAAAGTTGACTATTCCATACTGACTAAAAGAATATCGGGTAGAGTTTCCTGCTCGATCTGTAAAAAAACTTTTAACGATTTTTTTGACCCACCAACTAACTGTTGTGTGAATAGATCCCTAATTAGAAGGCCTGATGACAATGCTCTTACAATATCTAAAAGGCTTGATATATATGACGAATTAACTTTACCAATCTTAGATTACTATAATGCTAAAAATATTGTTAAGAATATTGATGCAATGCTTGATATATCTGAAGTTTCACAAGAAATTAGCACTATTATCAAAGACTTAAAAAGTTGACTTTGAAAGAAGGATTTGTATATTCAACCGCTTTATAAAAAAAATTATTACACTTACTTACTATGGCACGAATATCAGGAATAAATCTTCCATTAAATAAGCAGGTTCACATTGCCCTTCAATATATTTATGGGATAGGAGATCATTATGCTGAAAAAATTTGTAAAGAATTAAGTATCGACAAGTCTAAAAGAGTTAACAATTTGTCAGAAGATGAAATTTTAAAAGTCAGGGAATTAATTGATAAGACTTATAGTGTCGAGGGAGATTTAAGAAGAGATATTTCTTTAAATATAAAAAGATTAAGGGATCTTGGAACTTATAGGGGAACTAGACATAGAAAAAAATTACCTGTCAGGGGACAAAGAACTCATTCCAATGCACGAACTAGAAAAGGTAAGGCAATTGCTATTGCAGGTAAAAAATTAACAGCTATGAAAAAATAACAAATGAGCACAGAGGATATAAAAAAAAACCCTGAAAAAACAAAATCCAAATCATCTATTTCTAAAAAAAATGACACGAAGAAAAAAAGTAAATTTAAGTTAAAAAAGAAAGAAAAAAAAGTTGTTATTAACGGGAAGGCTTTTGTAAATGCAACTTTTAACAATACTATTATTTCCATTACTGACAAAGATGGGAATGTCCTATCTTGGTCTTCTGCAGGATCAAAAGGTTTTAAGGGATCAAGAAAATCTACACCTTATGCAGCACAAGTTGCTGCAGACGATGCTGCGTTAAAAGCAGCTGAATATGGACTGAAGAATATAGATGTTGAAGTAAAAGGACCCGGCTCTGGTAGGGAAACGGCATTAAGAGCACTACAAGCAAGAGGCTTTAAAATTCTTTCAATTAAGGATACTAGTCCAATTGCTCACAATGGTTGCAGACCGCCCAAGAAAAGAAGAGTTTAACAATACAAAAAATAGGAGTTAACATTGATAGATAAAAATTGGAAAGAACTAACTAAACCTTCTCAAATTGACATTCAAGCTAGTGAAGACAAAAAGTTTGCAAAAATCATTGTCGAACCTTTAGAGAAAGGCTATGCTTTAACTTTAGGAAATGCATTGAGAAGAGTTCTTCTTTCTTCAATCCAAGGAACTGCCGTCAAGGCAATTCAAATCGACGGTGTTTTGCATGAATTTTCTTCAATCAATGGAGTAAGAGAAGATGTTACAGACATAGTTTTAAATATTAAGTCTTTATCTTTAAAACTAAATACTAGCGGTCCCAAAAAATTAATTTTAGATGCTAAAGGTCCAGGTGAAATTACAGCTAAAATGATCAATTCAAATCCTGATATAGAAATATTAAATCCAGATCAGGTTATATGTAATTTAGATGAAAATACCAAAGTTTACATGGAGTTCATTGTGAGCACAGGAAAAGGATATGTGTCAGCAGAAAAAAACAGAGAAAAAGATTCTCCTCTAGGGTTGATACCAATCGATTCTGTTTATAGCCCCGTTAAAAGAGTTTCTTATAATGTTTCAAACACTAGAGAGGGTCTTTCAATTGACTACGATAAACTTACAATGGAAATTGAAACTAACGGCTCAGTAGCAGCTGATGATTGTTTGGCTTTTGCTGCTAGAATTATTCAAGATCAGTTATCTCTATTTATTAACTTTGACGAACCTAAAGAAGTCGTGATTCAGCCTTCTCAAAGCGAGCCAGAGTTCAATAAAAATTTATTGCGAAGGGTAGATGAGTTAGAACTTTCTGTTAGATCTATGAATTGCTTAAAAAATGATAACATAATTTATATTGGTGATTTGGTTCAAAAAACTGAGGGTGAAATGTTAAGGACTCCTAATTTCGGTAGAAAATCATTAAACGAAATAAAAGAGGTCTTGTCTAGCATGTCTTTATATTTGGGAATAGAAATTCCAAATTGGCCACCTGAAAACATTTCTGAACTATCTAAAAAACTAGAGGATGAGTATAAATAGTTTATGAGACACGGTCATGGACATAGAAAGTTAAACAGAACTTCTGAACATAGAAAAGCTATGTTCCAGAATATGATAAATTCATTAATTAAACATGAACAGATCAAAACTACCGTTCCAAAAGCTAAAGAGTTAAAACCCATTATTGATAAAGTTATTACTATTGGTAAAAAAAACACTTTAGCCTCAAAGAAAATTTTATTTTCTAAGCTGCAAGACAAAAGTTCAGTTGCTAAACTAACTACAGTGTTGTCAAAAAGGTATGAAAAAAGGAATGGTGGTTATTCGAGAGTTGTAAAATCTGGTTTTCGTTTTGGAGACAATGCTCCAACTGCTTATATAGAATTGGTTGATAAAGATTTTAATGCTAAAGGGCAAGATTCTGGACCTGTTCAAAAAAAAGCTGATATTAAAAATGAACAAGAGTCTAAAAATCCGGTAGTAGAAAGCAAAGACACCAAACTAACTAAAAAATAATGAAACTCTATCTGCTAGTTGCTTTATTTGGAGCAACTGGAAGTGTATTAAGATATTCTCTTTATCTAATTACCCCCAAATTTTTATACCTAAACTTTCCTGTCAGTACTGTCATAGTGAACTTGTTAGGATCTTTTTTTATAGGTGCTTGTATTTCATTGTTTGACAAAAGCATTATTACTGAAAATATTAGAATTTATATTGCAATAGGTCTGTTAGGGGGATTCACAACTTTTTCTACATTTTCTATGGATTTATTTAATTTATTAAACAAATCACTTTATGTAGAAATGATTAGTTACTTAGCCCTTTCAGTTTTTGGTGGTGTGCTTTTGTTTTTTGCTGGATACAAAATTACTAGTTTTTTTTAATGAAATTTAATGAAAAATTCACCATAGATTCAAATTATGCAAACACTAGAATAGATAAGTGGTTAAAATTAAACACCCAAAAATTTCCCCAATCCTTTGTTGAAAAATTGTTACGCTCAGGAAAAATTAAAGTAAATAATAAAAAAATTAAAAGTTCTTACAAGCTTCAATTGGAAGATAAGATTTTTCTTCAATTTAGTTATGAAGAAAAAAAAGAAAATGAAAAATTTTCATACAGCGCCAATCTTAAAGAATACAAAGAAATTAGAAACAATATAATATTTGAAAATCATGATTATTTAATTTTAAATAAACCATCTGGAATTTCAGTCCAGTCTGGAACCAAGTCTCCAAAAAATTTAGTTGATATATTGAATAAATTTAGTGAAGATAAAAAATTTTATTTAGTCCACAGAATTGACAAAGAAACCTCTGGTATTATTGTATTTGCATGCAATAGATTATTTGCACAGACTTTGTCTGAGCAATTTAGAAATAAAGAAGTAAAAAAAAGTTACTTGGCTATTTTGTACGGATCCATTCCTCGCAATGAAGGAACTCTAGATCATGATTTGGTTTTTAAAGTAAAGAATCAAATGAAAACCTTTAAAGCAG
>Ga0209383_1000442_pt1 | contig 29709 bp, 52 predicted proteins | sample CoawatmetaG02DNA_FD_187510 | JGI IMG/M metagenome (GOLD analysis project Ga0209383, IMG submission 187510) | Marine microbial communities from the West Antarctic Peninsula - Coastal water metaG029-DNA (SPAdes) (version 2) | ecosystem: Environmental > Aquatic > Marine > Coastal ... | reverse complement strand
AATACAAGGGTTAATTTAACTGCTATTAATTCACAGACAATTGATGGTTCAACAGATGCCTATATAATCAACAAAGAATATGAAGGTGTTCAGTTGTGGAGTGACGGAATAGAATGGTTCATAATTCAAAAGAAAAGTTAAAAATGCAAAATTAATTTCAATAAACGTTATATAAATATGAAATCGAATGATATAGTGAATCAAATCAAAACACTTCTAAACATCGAAGTGAAACTTGAGGAGATGAAATTAGAAAATGGGACTGTTGTCGAAGCAGAATCATTTGAAAGCGGTAGAGAAATTTTCATTGTTACAGATGATGAAAGGGTTGCTTTGCCAGTTGGTGAATATATGCTTGAGGATTCAAGGCTTTTGGTTGTAGAAGAAGAAGGAATGATTTCCGATGTAAGGGAAGTTAGTGATGAAGTTCCGGAAAAAGAAGAAGAGACTGAAGAAGAGACTGAAGATATGGCTGATGAAGGTAACTATGTTACCAAAGATTCATTTAGAGAAATGGAAGCTAAAATTCAAAATCTTGAAGATGCAATTGCAGATTTAAAATCTGACAAAGTAGAAGCATCTGATGATTCAAGTACTTTAAAGTCTAGAACAGTAAAGGAAGAATTTAGTGCTGAAGAACTTTCATCTGAACCGGCTGCTGAAGCAATCAAACATAACCCGGAAGGGGAGACATTAAAAGAAATGAAATTTGTTTATTCTCCAAATAGAATAGAAAGTTCATTAGATAGAATTTTAAACAAAATAAATAACATAAAATGAGTACAACAAGTAACACATCAAATGACATTGTATACGTACAAGCATCACAAGAAATTGTAACCGGATCAGCAGCTATTCCTGCAGGATCAGCAGGGGTTGATCAAAACGTAGCAACAGATGCCTTAATAACCACTCTTCCAAAGATTGAAGCAGGTGATTTGGGTTTAACATACCTATTTAGAAACACAGGTGCAGATGGAAACAACACAATTACATTGTCTCCAAATGCATCCGATGCAATTCATGGAACTATTGCCAATGCTGCTGCTGATTCAGTAGCCGGTGGTGTAGTAGATAAAGATTTTATAAACACAAAAGCAACTGCAAACAAAGGTGATTATGTGGTTTTAAGGGCAGTAGCCTTAACTGAATGGTACATCATCGGTGGTGTAGGTATTTGGGCATCTGAAGCATAATTAAAAATTTAAAAATATAAAAAAAATGAATTTAAAAAACATACAATTAGGGACAACTACCAACATTACAACTTCGTATCAAGGTGAATTTGCCGGATCTTATATAGCCGCATCACTTCTTTCAGCAAGTACAATCAATGATGGTGGTGTAACCGTTAAGCCAAATATTTCTTTTAAAGAAGTAATCAAAAAATTAGACACAGGTTCATTGGTTCAAGATGCCACTTGTGATTTTAATCCTAATTCTTCAGTTACTTTAACAGAAGTGATTTTGCAACCGGATGAATTTCAAGTAAATCTTCAGCTTTGTAAGCAGGATTTTGTAAGTGATTGGGAAAGTCAATCTATGGGATATGGAATGGCGCAAACACTTCCCCCTAAGTTTTCAGATTTTATGATTGCACATGTTGCTGCTGAAGTTGCGCAAAAGACTGAAACCACAATGTTTCAAGGATTCGCTGCTAATGTTGGTGAATTTAACGGATACGAAACACTTCTAGCAGGTGATGACACAGTTGTAGATGTTGCTGCCGTTGGTGGTGGTGTTGATGCTGCAAACGTAATTGCTCAATTATCTAGGGTAGTGGATGCTATTCCTGCAGCACTTTACGGAAAAGAAGATTTATTTCTTTATGTACCTTCTAGCATTGCAAAGTTTTACGTCCAAGCATTGGGTGGATTTGCAGCAGCAGGTTTAGGTGCAAATGGTGTGAACAACATGGGAACACAATGGTGGAATAATGGAAGTTTGACTGTTAACGGAGTGAAGATTTTTGTTTCTCCGGGACTTGCTAATAACAAGATGATTGCAGCGACAAGAAGCAACTTGTTTTTTGGAACTGGTTTACTAAATGATTTACAAGAATTACGCATAATTGACATGTCAGAAATTGACGGAAGCCAAAATTGCAGATTTGTAATGCGTTATACCGCAGGTGTAGCCGTGGGAATTGGTTCTGATGTTGTTTTTTATTCATAATAAATTTTAACCATAAACAAGGGGTAGGTGGGAATGTCTATCTACCCCTTTTTTATTAAAACAAAAAAAATATGGCTTGTAACGTAACCGCAGGGAGAGTACTTCCTTGCAAAGCAGGATTTGGAGGAATCAAGGCTGCTTACTTTTTTGACTTAGATGACTTAAATGGAACTGATAATGCACCCCCAACATATACGCTTGGGAAGATTACTGCATTAGCATCCGGAGCATCTCCGACAGTGTATGAATATGATGTTAAAAATACATCATCATTAGAAACTGCTATAAATAGTTCTAGGGAAACCGGGACTACATTTTATGAACAAACGCTTAGCTTAACTTTAACTTATCTAGATTCACCAACACAAGAGCAGATCAAGCTGATTGCTTGGGGGCGTCCTAGTGTGGCGGTTGAAGACTATTATGGTAATATGTTCATTGCAGGATTGGAAAATGGAATGGAAATGACAGGGGGAACAATAGGCACAGGCACACAACCCGGTGATCTAAGTGGTTTCACTATGACATTAGTAGGTCAAGAAGTTGATCCTGCTACATTCATTACACCAGCATTGATAACTGGAGCAACACAAGGAACAAAAATTGATCCTACTGCTACGGTATCACCTTAATTAATTATTCTCTTCTAGTAAAAGCATCTCTTTGGGGGGGTGCTTTTTTTTTGTCTTATTTTCACATTTTTTAACTTTCAAATCTTAAATAGATGCAAGAAATACACAATCAAATTCAATTTTTAGAATCACAATTAACCGGTAATATGTTTAATGATATGGAAATAAAAGATAAAATACATAATTTAAAAATGAAAGTAAGTGGTTCTAAACCGTGTTCATCGGAAATTGATTGTGTGGGGTGTGGTTCTTAAAACAAAATCTATCTTTTTTTGCGTTATATAGGTATGATTGTACTAACAACATCAGCAATTGCACAAACATTTAAGGTAATACCAAGGGATTATTCTTTAACCGCATTTACAATGAGTATAAGAGACGATAGCACAAATGTGACTGTGACATATAATATTACTGGTGCAAGTGTGTCGGGTAATTATGTTACTTATCAGAATATATTTTCACCCATTCTAGTTGAAAATCATTTTTATGATATGACGCTTTATGTGGGAACAAACATAATTTTTAAGGATCGTATATTTTGCACTGATCAAACAATTAATCAAGTTAATAATGATTATTACAAATTAAATGAAGGGCAATTTACAACGGATGATTCTTTTAATAATGAATATATTGTAACATGAAAAGAAACAATAAAAACTTACCCAAAGGTGTGACACAACAAGCAAATATTGGTGTGATTAATTTAAGCACATATACTTCACCGGAAGTAATTGAAGTAAAAAATAAAAGTTGGGTTGATTACGGCAGGGATAACAACTATTTTGGTTTCCTTATTGATCGTTTTATGGGATCACCTACAAATAATGCAGCTATTAATGGAATAAGTTCTGCCATTTACGGTAAGGGATTAAACGCAACAAACGCAAATAGAAAACCCGATCAGTATGCGCAAATGGTTTCAATTTTTGGGAAGAATGTTGTAAGAAAATTGTGCTATGATCTTAAATTAATGGGGCAATGTGCAGCGCAAATAATCTATTCTAAGGATAGGAAGAAGATTGTTAAAGTTGAACATTTTCCAATTGAGACTTTAAGGGCAGAAAAGGCAAATGAAAAAGGTGATATACCTGCTTATTACTATTTTAAAGATTGGGCAAACATTAAACCATCAGATGAACCTTTGAGAATACCGGCATTTGGAATGTCAAAAGATAATATTGAAATTTTTTATATAAAGCCATACAAAGCAGGGTTCTACTATTATAGTCCAGTTGACTATGCCGGAGGGATTCAATACTGTGAGGCTGAAGAGCAAGTAAGCAACTTTCATATAAACAACATTCGAAACAGTTTTAGTCCCAATATGCTCATTAATATGAATAATGGGATACCAAACCAAGAAGAACGGCAATTACTAGAAAGCAAAATAGCATCTAAGTTTTCGGGAACAAGTAATGCAGGTAAATTTATCCTAAGTTTTAACGCAGATAAAGAATCTGCTGCTGATGTGACACCGATTCAATTAAGTGATGCACATAACACTTATCAATTCCTTTCTACTGAAGCTACACAAAAAATAATGGTTTCACATCGCATTGTGTCACCTATGCTTTTGGGTATTAAAGATAATAGCGGATTAGGAAATAATGCTGAAGAAATAAAGACTGCAAGTCTTTTAATGGACAACACTGTAATCCGTCCATTTCAAGAACTTATGATTGATGCATTTGATGAAATACTAGCGTATAATAATATTGCTTTAAATCTTTATTTTGTCACCTTGCAACCGTTAGAATTTACAGAAGTTGACACAACAATACAAAGCCAAGAAGACGTTGAGGAAGAAACAGGTGTACAAATGTCATTAAAAGCCTATCCTTGGGATAAGTGCATAAAAGAACAAACCGCAAAATACGGTGCAACGGCAGCCCCTAAGATTTGTGGGTACATTAAGGAAAACATGGGAATCAGTTTAAAAGAAATTGATGGAACTGTGGCTTTTGAAACCATAGAAGAAGCTGAAAAAATGGCTGAAATTATGGGGTGTGAGGGACACCATACACACATGGAGGATGACAAAGAATGGTTTATGCCTTGTGAATCACATGATGAAGCTATTGATCTTAAAAAGCCCTGTTATGATGGGTATGAAATGATAGGAATGAAAACCAAAAACGGTAAAAAAGTTCCTAATTGTGTACCCATAAAAGCAAGTGAAGAGACACCCGAATTAACAGATGAAATGGGTGATGAAATACTTGCTGAATTAGAAGGTGAAGTTATCACAGATGAGTGGGAACTAGTAGATGAAAGGGATGAAGGAGCAACTGAACCAATAGAAGAATGGGCATCAAAATTAATTAAACCCAAAAGATCATTATTTAGAAAATTAGCTGATGAAATAAAAAAACCCACTTCTAATTATGTGAGTGGTGTTAATAAAGAAAACATTTTTAGTGTTCTAGATAAAGGATTATACAAAGTAAGATATAAGTATATTAAAAAATCTAGAAAGCCAAACGAAGAAGGAAACAAATCAAGACAGTTTTGTCAAAATATGATGGCTATTGCAAAAAGCGGTGTTATATACAGAATTGAAGAAATTGACAAAGCTAGTGCCGAAGGTGTAAACAAACAACTAGGACACAAAGGGAAGGCTTACAGCCTATTTAAATTCAAAGGTGGCATCTATTGTCGACACGCTTGGAAAGAGCAGTTATATAGGCTTAAAAAAGGTACAGAAAAAAGCGATAAACTAAAGGATTACAACAAAGTAAAAAGCGTTCCAAAAAGCTATAAGCCAAAACCCAAAGGATGGAAAGACGCAGCAATAGCACCGGTAAATATGCCAAATGAAGGAGCATATCCAACTAAAAAGAAATAGAAAATGGCAACAGTATTATTCATAAATCGCACCGACTTAGTCAGAAATTCTATCTTAGATGGCAATGTTGACACAGACAAATTCATACAATTTATAAAAATCAGCCAACAGATAAACATTCAAAATTATTTAGGCTCAAAATTGTACGATAAATTTACAACCATAATAGGAAATGGAGACATAGACACTGCCCCCTTTGCTGATTATAAACTTCTTTTACAAGATTTTATTCAACCCACATTAATTTGGTTTGCCCAGGTGGATTATCTTCCATTTGCTGCTTATCAAGTAAAGAACGGTGGGGTGTTTAAACATACTTCAGAAAACGCTGAGACGGTAAGTAAAACAGAAGTGGACTATTTAGTGGAAAAAGCAAGAACACACGCTGAGTGGTATGCTAGAAGGTTTATAGATCATATGTGTTTTAATCAATCAAAATTCCCAGAATACACCACAAACACAAATGATGATATTTACCCCAGTTATGACGCAACTTTTAACGGATGGGTTCTGTGAATTACAAACCGAAGGAAGAAAACATTAAAAAATTAAAAAAGTTTTTATTAAAACTAAAAAAGAATGGCTAGTTTATTTAATCAACAAATATCAGCAACATATCAAGGGTTATTAAAAACCACAAGCAATGGAATTATTACATCATCACTTGCACAAATTACAGATGGAAGTGGAAATGGATCACAGTTGTATCTTTCAACTACTGGTATTAATTTTTATAATGCGTATAGTTTTCCAAATGCAGATGGTTCAGCGAATCAAGTTTTAAAAACCAATGGATCGGGTGTTATAGCTTGGGCAGATGATAGCCTTTCAAACACATTAAACTTTATAGGAACAAGTGGAACAGGTTCGGTTCTTTTAAGTACTCAAAACTTTTCAGTTTTAGGAACTGCAAACGAAATAGTAACAACCGCATCAAGTCAAGCAATTACTTTATCTTTCCCAACTGCAGGGGTTACTTTACCCAATGGATCAGTAGCGACTACACAGGCTGCTAGTGATAATTCTACAAAAATTGCCACAACCGCCTATGCAGATGCTCAAGCAGGTACAGGAAATAATATATATAGGGTTGTTAAAAATGTTTCGGGTGCAACTATTAATATTGGTCAGGCAGTCTATTATGTTGATAGCACTGCATCCCCAAAAACAGTATCATTAGCAAAATCAAACAGTGTGTCCACAATGCCTGCAATTGGTATTGCAGATGAACAAATGTTAAACAATGCACAGGGAAATGTTTTAGTTTTAGGTGTTTATACTAAAAGTTTTGGAGATATTAATGCTGAAATTTTTATAAGTGATTCAGTAGCAGGTGAGTATAAAGTTGCATCACAAATAGGCAATGCGTTAGTAAAGCAAAAAATAGCGGATGTAGTTTCACCTACTAAATGGAAAGTTGTAGCTGATCCAACCACTGTCACAAAAACAAGTGAAACCCCTAATGCCAATAGTGCAGCTTTTTTTAGCAATGGAAATACTTTAAAAGGAATAAATGCTATTACTTTTAACCCAAATGGAACAATAAATATTGATCCGACCGGTGAAACTATAATTAATGGAACTTTTAAAAAGAAAACATCAGGGGTTTTAAATTACACATTTCCTAATGTTGCGCCAACGGCTAACCAAGTTTTAACAGGGGGTGCAACTACTGCAACTACACTAGTTTGGGTTTCGCCTACAATTGGGACAGTAACAGGTACAGGTACAACAGGGACTCTTTCAAAATGGGCATCAGCATCAAGTTTAACAGATAGTTTAATTGTTGAAGCAAGTTCAAATGTTACTATCAATTCAGCATTAATTGTAAATTCAGACAAGACTATACTTTTAAATCAACCAAATACAGAAAATCCTGCAGATTTAACTAATTATATTATTGGGGGCGGTTCTGCAATGACAACAGGAAGCAGCAATATAGGTTTTGGGTTTGGTGTTCTTAATTTAAATGAAACAGGAATTGCAAATACTGCTATTGGAAAAGATTCTTTAAAAAATAATGTAGATGGAGACAGTAATACTGCCGTTGGGAATTTTTCTTTAAATTTAAACACATCAAGTCATAACACTGCTTGTGGCACGGGTACTTTAACATTAAATACACTAGGTAGGTATAACACTGCAATAGGTGCTGATGCAGGAAGTGCAATTACTACAGGTTCTAAAAATGTAATTATTGGAAGTTTTAACGGTCGGAGACAAGCAAGTAATATTCCCACACCGCCCATAATTGAATATGATATAAGAACATCTTCTAATAATATTATTCTTTCAGATGGTGATGGGAATGTAAGGCAAGTTATTAATAGTAATGGTAACGTAGGAATTGGAACTACTTCGCCATTAACGATTAATGGAAATGCATCAGCAGGTAGCGGATTGCACGTTAATGCTAGTAGTGGGTTTGGTGTATCGGTTCTAGATGGAGCAGACGGTTGTCAAATGTTTTTCAATGATAGGGGAGCAGCATCAAATTCAAGATTATGGCGTTTGTTGTGTAACGATGGTTCGTTCAGTATAAATTCAATGAATGATGACATTAGTGTCAAATCCTCTGCCTTAACCATCGCATCGGATGGTTTAGCAACTTTTAGTACTATTGGCTCATTTGGTAGCGGATCGGGCAGTAAGTTAAATGTTGGCTCTGATTCGGGCGGTGCATTTCTTGAGGCTACAAATAGTAAAACTTTTAGGATATTAACAGGGGGTAATGATACATTAAGCATTGCATCAAGTGGTTATATGATACAAGATACTTCTGCAAGTACATCTACGTATTTTCAGATAAGGGATCGGGGAACTACTCGGGGTTTTTTTGGAACTGCTGATTCGATCATTACAACGGGTAGCACAACTAATTCTGAATTTATTGTCCGATCAGAAGCAGATTTTGCCATTGCTACGGGAGGAGGAACTAGAAGACTTGCAATTTCATCGATTGGTGATGTGGGGATTGGTCATAGTGGTTACAATGGCTATAGATTAATGACTAGGGGTGTTGACACTACTAGTTCTAATTTTGCTTTTTTTGCGGAAAATTCAATCACTCAAGGGTTGTTATCAGCAAGAAATGATGGATATATTAGATTCAATAACATTGGAAGTACAAGTCCTTATCAATATGCAGTTTCGGGAAGAGATGCAATTCTTAATAGTAGTGGTGAGATAGGTACATCTGCATCAATAAGAAAAGCAAAAATTAACATTGAGAATGAAACCAATGTTAGTTGGTTGTATGACTTAAACCCCGTAAAATTTAATTATAGAAAAAAAGATGAAAAATTAAATTATTTAAACGAAGCAGAGGAAGAGCAAAGGCACGGACTAATTGCCGAAGAAGTTGAAGAAGTAAATACTGATTTTTGTTGGTATAACGTGAATGAGGAAGGCGATAAAGATTTAGCGGGAGTTGATTACAAAATGTTAATTACTCCAATGCTTAAAGCAATCCAAGAACAACAAACCATTATAGAAGATTTAAAAGCACGAATTGAAAAATTAGAATTATGAAAGAAATAGAACCAATAGATGTATGGCTGAACGGAACAACCAAAACTGCCGTTAAATTACAAGCACACGGTACAAATGTCAACTTAGGAAATAGTGCTTCTTTTTATTGGCAGTTGATGACAGTAAAAGGTTATCAAGTTGCAAACGGTAGCCTTGGAATTAGTGGTGAAAAATACGCTGCGTGGGGTGCTAATGATAATTACATTTACACTATTATAGCCGAAGATTTAAACCTAGTAATTGTAGGTGATTGGGTAGATAGTGAAGATTAATTATCTTTGAAGAAAAAAAATATGAAAATTACAGATCAAGAATTAAAAACACTACAAGATCAAGAGAAAAAGAAGAATTCAATTGCTCATGATTTAGGAGTATTAGAATCAAAAAAACACGATCTTTTAAAATTACTAGATGATGTTAGAGAACATCAAGATATTACTTTTGAAGATATACAAGAAAATTATGGAAAAATTAGCATCAATCCCGAAACGGGAGAGTACGACAAAATTAAGGAAGAAGAAACTAAGTAAAAATATTAGTTATTCTGAAGGAATACATTCTGAAACTGCTAAAAAATCAGGAATCAGCAATGAACCAACAGATGAGCATTATCAAAATATGCTAGTTACTGCGGACAGGTTATTTCAGCCACTTAGGGACTGGTGTGGGCATCCAATTAGGGTAAATAGTATGTACAGATCAGCAGAATTAAACAAGGCTATAGGAGGCTCTAAAACAAGCCAACATAGATTTGGACAGGCTTTAGATTTAGACACTTTAGGAAGTAAATCAAACGCTGATTTATTTAATTGGGCATCTGAAAATCTTGATTTTGATCAGTTGATTTGGGAATTTGGAACAAATGAAGAACCGAATTGGATTCATATTTCTTTTTTAAGTGAAAAAGAGAATAGAAACCAAAAACTAAAGGCAACAAATCACCGGGGAAAAACAAGATATTCATTAATCTAATGCCAATACCTAAACCAAATAAAAACGAAAAGCAGAAGGATTTTATGATTAGATGTATTCCCCAGTTAATGGGGGAGTACAAGAAAGATCAAGCCATTGCCATTTGTTATCAAAAATACAAAGACAAAAAATGACACAATTAAATGTAGATGTGGATGGGGATAAAAAACCCGATTTTCAAATTGATTTTAAAACCTTAATATTAGCAGGTGGTATTATTTTCTCGGGTGCATCATCTTATTTTATGTTGCAAAGTGAAATAGAAGTTGCGAAGACTTTGCCAAAGCCTATTATTTCACAAGATGATACAAGGGTAGTAAATCAAAAATTAGATTTTTTAATCAGAGAATTTGAAAAATTTGAATTACAAACAGACAAAAGAATTGAAGATTTAGAACAAAGAGTATTTAAAAAATAGAAATTATGTTAAAGACATTTTTAAATTTAATTGAAACATTTGTGCCTGTTGGGGGTGAACTTCTTGAAAATATTCGTGCAAAGGAAGGGGGCATTAATCGTTTTTTTGCTCCAAGATTTATCAAGCAAATGATTAGATTATTGGTGGCAGCAGCAGCCGTTTATGCATTTGTCACAGGTAAAATTTCTCTTGAGGAAGTGGAAGAAGTTGTAAAGTAAAATTTTTTCATTATTATTGCATTGCTATAAAGGCTACACTTGCACACTAAACACCAGTGCTTGGATCGAGCAAAATATTTCTCCCATTGGGGGGTAAGGGGGGCATTAACTAGATAAGAACCCCCTTAAAGGGGTTCGTTTAATATGAAGAAACTAACAAGGAGTAAACTAATCAAAAAACTAGACAGTGTATTTAGCCAATACATTAGAAGAAAAGATGCCATTAATGACATAGCAAAATGCATTACTTGTGGTGTTGAAAGACATTGGAAAGAACTACAATGTGGACACTTTCAAAGTCGAAGACACTATTCAACCCGGTGGGAAGTACTCAATGTAGCGGTGCAATGTATTTCATGTAACCTATTCCAACATGGGCAGCAATACCTTTTTAGCAAATACCTAGATAAAACCTATGGTGAAGGCACATCAAATGAATTGTTTTTAAAATCACAAATACTAGGAAAATTTACCACAAAGGAAATTGAAGAAATGATTGATAAATATAAAAATTTGTTAGATCAGTTAGATTGATTATATTTGAAGTGTAAATAAATAAACTGTGGTGGTATATTTTTTTTAGATAGACTCCTATCTAAATATCTGTTTAAAGGGGAAAATTAATTTTTTCCTCTTTTTTTGTTTAATAATAGTATTATTAAATTTTTATTTCATATCTTTGATTTATAATTAACAAACAAACAAAAACAAAATGGAAAATTTAAAAGTCGGACAAAGAATAAGGTTTCAAATTGAAGGAACAAATGATGTATATACTAGAAAAATACATAGCATTTATATACCAAAATTTAATAAATCAATTATTAAATACAATACAAAAGGAATAGGTGGGGGTTATGCATCTGAAGGATTTTCAGTTGAACCACATGAAATAATTAAAGCATACTAATTCAATGGGGGGTAAAACCCCTTTTTTTTATGGAACAAAAAACACCAACACCATTAAATGTCCTTTATGAAAAATCAACCGATCCAAGCAGGGATAGATTTTCATTTGCATTTTCAACAGATATAAAGGATTGGATTAAATCAAGGCAAAGACGATACGATCAAAAAGCGTACAAGATTAAGAAAAAGGAATAAATATATTTTTAAAATAAAATGTTTATATTTGTTAAAAAAACTATGAAACAAATAGTAAACATAGAAGATTTAAAGTATCAGCACAAGGTGCAGATTCAAGAATTTCAACTAGTTATTTACAAGTTGGAAAATAAGATTGAAATGCTACAAGCACTACTTCAATCTAGGGAAAATCCCGAACAGGTTAAATTTTAAAACAGAAAAATGGATATATCACTAAACCGCAAGTTATCAGAAATTCAAACAGAATTAAAAGTTCACAAATCACAATTCAATAAGTATGGCAAATACTATTATAGGAGTGCAGAAGATTTTACAGAGGCTTTAAAACCTTTTTTATTACCACACGATGTTACTGTTACTCTTAAAGAAAAGTATTTAGGTGATCATGTAATAAAATCAACTGCTATCATAAGTGATGGAGTGCAAAAGATTAAGGCTACTGCAATAGTGGAAGTAGATATGGATCAGAAAGTAAATATGTCAATTCCTCAAAGATATGGAACTGCAAGTAGTTATGGTAAAAAATACGCATTAGGTAATCTTTTCTTAGTTGATGACACACAAGATGATGATGCAACAAACAAACAAAAAAAACCATTGATTAAAGGCACACTTTTATATAAGCAAGTAGTAGATGCTTTAAAAGATGGATCAAGAACTTTAGATAAGATTAAAGAAACATTAATAATATCTGAAGAATTAGAAGTAGAATTAAAACAAATATAAATTATGGGATCACTAGGCAGTTTAAATATAAGGGTAGACAAATTACCCAAAGAAAAATTTGTAAAAGGTAAAGATGGGGCGGTGTATTGTGACATAACGTTTTCAATAAATGATGACACAAGATACGGAAATAATGTATCAGCAATGATTCCCCAAACTAAGGAAGAACGAGAAGCCAAAAAGGCAAAACAATACATAGGCAATGGCAAAATCTTTTGGACAGATGGAAGTATTAAAATTGCTGATAAGGATGAACTTGCTAAAAATTTAAATAGTTCTCCTTATGACGATAAGACAGAAGATAGCGGATTACCGTTTTAAGTTTAGGGGGATTAAGTTCCCCCTTTTTTTTACATAAATTACACCACACATGACAGATATTGAACTACAATTGGCTGAAACCTTTTGTAAAATCGACAACACCAAAGAAATAGAATACCCACCAATTGCTTTATCTATAGGCACTAAAGTTATTAGCACTAAAAAGGGGAATGAAGTGGTTGATATTCCTATTGGAACTTATGGGAACTTCTCATTTATACAAGCACCCCCAAAAAGCCGAAAAAGTTACTTTGTAAGTTTGCTAGTTTCAGCTTATTTAAGACATAATAACTTTGTAGGTAACATAAAAAGCCATAGAAAAAATGAGCAATTACTTCATTTTGATACAGAACAAGGACACTGGCACAGTGCAAGGACCTTTAAAAGGGTAATTGATATGTGTGGCACATCAGATGGGTATCACACTTTTGCTTTGCGTACGCTTAACTATTCTCAGCGAATGGAATTTATTGAATATTGCTTTATGAAACACAAAAAAATAGGAATTTGTGTAATAGATGGAATAGCCGATTTAGTAAGTGATGCAAATAATATAGAACAAAGTAATGATTGTGTTCAAAAGTTGATGAAGTGGAGTACTGACTTTAAATGTCACATCATTACGGTGATTCATAGCAATTTTGGAACAGACAAACCTACCGGGCATTTAGGATCTTTTTTGGAAAAGAAAGCAGAAACCCAAATATCACTTGAAAAAAACACAGTACATTCAGATCAAACAATTGTAACCTGTAAAAGAAGCCGGGGTTTCCCTTTTGAAAACTTGTCATTTAAAATTAATACCTTTGGTTACCCCGAAATAATAGAAAATCTTTATGATCCCCTCGAAGGCACTTGAAAAAATATTTAAAAAGAACACTCAATGGATTGATATTGTCAAATCTTTTGGTTGTAATCGTGACACATCACAAGACATTGTTCAAGAAATGTATTTTAAGGTTCAGAAACGATTAGAGAAAGGTACAGACATTCAATATAATGAAGATGATATAAACTACTACTACATTTTTAAAGTTCTTAGATCGCTTTTTTTAGACTTAAAAAGAAAAGAATCAAAAGTTAAAATAGTTGAACTAGGAGAAGTTGAAAATTGTGAATTAGATATTAATTATGAAGATGCGTATGAAGCAGTGACTGAAGAAATAAACACCTTGTTTTGGTATGATCGAAAAGTATATGAAATAATAGATAATGGTAAATCTATTTCTGAACTTTCGAGACAAACAAATATTTCTTACTACTCACTATATAACACGTACAAAAAAGTTAAAAACAAGTTAAAGCATTTGTTATGAATTACAAATACCCTAAATCTTTTTGGAAAATAGCGGAGCAGTTAGGACATGCAAGAACTGTGATGGATGAAAAAATAATTTTAAACAATCCAAAATATGAAAGGGGATCAAGGAGGGAACATATAGATAAAATAGGGGTGTTGGGTGAATTAATTGCAATGGATTATTTAACGAATAAAAACATTGAATTTACAATGGCAAACCTTTTAGAATTATATCCTGTTAAAAATGCTGACTTTGTTTTTAAGAATAAAAAAATAGATGTTAAATCTACTTTGCACTTTGAGAAAGCACACATTTTAATTAATGATGAAGCGCATGAAAAAGGATTAGGTATAATTGAAATTTATTGGATTATCTATATTCTTGATGAAACGAATTGCGAATTTTATTTTGTTGACTATGATGATGTAAGCAAATGGGATTGCAGATTATTTAAGTATACAAATGCTTTTTACACAAAACGAGAAAATTTAAAGAAATGAAATTAGGGGATTTAATTTATTACATAACCAAATACACAGGGATAAAAGCCTTGGTAGATTGGTACAGTAAATACACCGGAAAAGATTGCGGATGTGATGAAAGACGAGAAAAATTAAATAAGGTAAACGGAATTAAAAGATGGTAAAATTTAAAAAAGAAGATTTAATTGTTTGGGATGGCTTTAGGTCGGTTAATAAATCTGTGATTAGCCACGATGAATACATTATGATTTGTAAATTTCATGCACACTATTTTGAACACAAACTTGAAGAACCCTGTAAGTGCGCACCCAAAAGAATAAACCAGTTAATAGCTGATTTAAATAAAATGTGGGAGCAGTCAAAAAAGAAACCTAGAAAGAAAAAGAAAGAAGAATAGTTTATTAAACTTTTTGTGCATATCTTCGTTACTTATTAAACAAAACAGATATGGAAATTATAAACGATTTATTAACCGCATACAGTAAAGGATTTATTACTGATGATGAATGTGTAGAAATGTGTGATTTATACCAAAACACTATTACCACGATAAAACAAAAACCAAATTACGATTGGGATGATGATCAAGTATCTAATGATTGGATGAATGATCTTCACGAAACACAATATGATTATTAAATAAATAAGGGAGTAAAATCCCTTTTAAATAAAACAGATATGGATAATTTTATAGAACACATTTTTGGAGACGTTATGAAAGATGTTGATAAATTAGTAACTGATGCAAAAAAAATTGTAGACAAAAAAAACATGAAAGATTCAAGCCTAATAAGACAAAAGAAAAAAATACACGGAGCATTGTATGTAATTGAATGCCCAACCTGTGGAAATTATGCAGCATCTTCAGAAGATTATAAGTCATTACCGGACTGGACTGTGTGCCGAGAATGTTACCCAACTAAACTACTAAGTGATGTCATACGAATGGACTACCGCAAACGATTTTCAAAATTTGGAAGTAAATCAAGCTTATAATAAATACCTTAAAGCAAAAAAAGCCACAAATAACCACACAGAATACAACCAATGGTTTGAATATTGGCTAGATTATTTACACTTAAGAAATAGATATGGAATATACAAATGAATTTTTAAATTATGAAGAGGGAATAAGCAACTGCTGCAGCGCAAAAGTTATAGAGCATTCAGAAAGATGTGATGCTTGTCAAGAAAACTGTGAAGTAGTAGCAGAATGATTTTGCTTGTAGATGCCGATAGTTTGGTTTTTGCAAGTTGCTATCGACCAAGGGAAGATGTTGACACATTCTATACAAATCTAGATGATGTTATTCACAAATTTGATGAATCATTTATGAAGATAGTAAATGATCTATCTGATAGGTACGAAGTAAAAGAAGTGTTAACCTTTAATAATAGCAAAGGCAACTTTAGAAAGCTAATTACACCCACTTACAAAGCAAATAGGATAGGACAAAAGAAACCCCCAATGCTTAAAGAAATGCATGACTATGTTAAAGAAACGTATGATGGCATTTATGGGTATGGGATTGAAACGGATGATATAGTTGCTACCTATTGGAAAGAATTAAGCACTAAGTTTGGCAGGGAAAATGTAATGATTGTTAGTATAGATAAAGATTATCTTCAATTCCCGGCATTGATTTACAGATACAACCGCAAAGAAATTTTAAACCTTTCTGAATTTGATTCATTGCTTAACTTTTATACTCAAATGATAATTGGGGATACTTCGGATAATGTGAACTACTTTAAGGGCAAAGGCATCAAATTTGCACAGAAATATTACAAGGACTGTGACACAAAATATCAATTCACTAAAATGTTATACCTTCTTTTTAAAGAAAGATACAAGAGTAAAGCAAGAGAAAAATACATAGAGTGCTACAACCTTTTAAAACTTAGAACAGAATGAACTTAAAAGCAGAATTAAAGGAAAAGATAAAAACAAGAGATGAGCGAAGAAAAGCAATCCTTGATCCAAACATTGACCAATTGACAATAGTTGGAATGACAAGAGGATTAAAACGATTGGAAAAGGAAATAAATGTTTTAATTAAACAAATAGAAAATGAATAAAGCTAAAAAAATAGTAGGCGCTTTGTTAATACTTATAGCAAGTGCATTAATTTTAATAATTGGTAATTTTATAGACTTACACAAACCAAAACAATTTTGATTTCAATAGTAGACGTATCAACATTAATTATTCTATTATATATTGTTGCGGTTATAAGTGATATTAAAAATAAACTAAAAAAATAATTAAACTTTAATATAATTTTATGCCGGAATTAATTTGGGGGTGTTCCCTCTGCGGATCGTATAATAATATTAAAAATGATATTTGCGGAAAGTGTAAGAAAAAAAAAGAAATAACAGATATAAAAATATGACAGAAAAAGAAAAAAATGCAAGTAATAAGGCACAACAATTAATTAGCCGACACATTAGCGAATGCGGCATAGATGAATATGCCTCTAAGAAGGCTAGTTTAATCCTGATAGACGAATTATTTAAGTGGGGTTTACCTTATACCTATCAAATAGAATTTTGGACTGAAGTAAAAAGATATTTAAAATGACGGCACAAGAAATAAGTGACAGAATAGTAAAGAAAACAGGGGTGAATGTTTTTGAAGATAGTAGGAAAAAAGAAGTGATTCATTACAGATCATTACTAATCTACCTACTAAGGGAAAAAATGAATCTTAGATGGATGAACATTGCACTGTTTTTTAAAGCAAATGATAAGAGTATAACACACGCAACAGTTATCCACTCACATCATTACTATGATATTTACAAGGATGAAAATCCCAAACTAGAGGAATTAGAAAAACAGTTTAACTTTACACCGGTAGACCTTGACACACTAGATAAAATTCACATGCTAGAAAATAAAGTGAAAAACCTTAGAAAAAGAATCAAACAATATGAAAAAGTTAATTAGTTCAGTAAAAAAATCATTAAGGAATTTGTTCACAGAAGATGATCCCACAAAAATATGGGTTCAGATACCAAGAACTTTTAAAACAAAGAAAGATCAAAATTATATGATAAGAAGAACAAAGGATTTTATCGTAGAAAACACACAAGTTGGATGATTACCAATGAGGACAATATGAATTTAATGTCTAGGTATGAAGATAATCATTTTGACTTGGCTATTGTTGACCCACCTTATGGGATTGGAGAAAGCAAAAAAAAGAGAGATAATATAAAGAGCAGTAAATGGAAGAACCCAACAAAAAAAATACACAACCCTAAAGATTGGGACTTACAAAAACCAACACAAAAATACTTTAACGAACTTTTTAGAGTAAGTAAAAATCAAATTATTTGGGGTGCTAATTATATGACCGAACACTTACCATCAAGTATGGGTTGGGTTTTTTGGGATAAAAAAAACGGTAATAGTAATTTTAGTGACGGAGAACTTGCCTTCACAAGTTTTAATAAAGGTTTAAGAAAGTTTGAGTGGTTGTGGAGTGGATTTAAAAAACAAAGACCAGAAAAAAGAATACACTTAACACAAAAACCAGTGAAACTTTACGAATGGTTATTAATGAATTACGCAAAAGAAGGTGATAAAATATTAGATACTCATTTAGGAAGTGGATCAATTGCTATTGCTTGTCATAATTTAAAGTATGATTTAACTGCTTGTGAACTTGACACAGAATATTATGAAAAAGCGATGGAAAGAATTAATAATCATAAGCGACAAATAAGAATGTTTTAATGACGTTATATAAATTGAATAAACAAAAATAAATCATGGATGGAAGAAAACAAAATGGAGGGGTAAGGGAAGGGGCAGGACGCCCTAAAAAAGCTGATGAAGAAAAACTAATTGAAAAGCTAGATGCTTTAATAGACAGTGACAAGGTGGTAATGAAACTGGGTGAAATGTGTATGAAGGGTGACACAAGAGCATTGACATTATACTTCAATTACAGATATGGAAAGCCAAAAGAGAAGATTGATATTTCAGCAAGTGAAGGTTTAAATGTGAATTTTAAGGACTTGATTCAATTTAGTGATTAAGGTTAACCCGAAGTATTCACCAATATCAAAGGCTGATTCTAGGTATTTCATTGTAACAGGTGGAAGGGGTAGTGGTAAATCCTTTTCCATTAATTTAATGTTGTGCCTTTTAACCTATGAGAAAGGGCATGTGATCTTGTTTAGTAGATACACCTTAACATCTGCTTATGTTTCTATTATTCCGGAATTTATAGAAAAGCTAGAACTGCTAAATATCTTTGATCACTTCCAAATCACAAAGGATGAAATTCAAAACAAAATATCCGGCAGCAAGATTATCTTCAAAGGAATTAAAACATCATCGGGTGATCAAACTGCAAATCTAAAATCATTGCAGGGGGTTACAACCTTTGTATTGGATGAGGCTGAAGAACTAACAAGTGAAGACACATTTGACAAAATAGATTTATCTGTTAGATCACAAAGCCAAACCAACCGGATTATCTTAATCTTAAACCCAACCACAAAAGAGCATTGGATTTATCAAAGATTCTTTCAAGATAAAGGGATGCAAGAAAGTTTGAACACTAGTAAAGATGATGTGACATACATTCACACAACATACTTAGACAACATTCAAAACCTTTCAAAAAGTTACCTGTCCCAAATACAAAACATTAGGGTAAGGCGTCCAAATAAATACAAGCATCAAATTCTTGGGGGTTGGTTGGATAAAGCAGAGGGTGTGATTTTTGATAACTGGAAAATAGGTGAATTTAAAAAAGTAGGTGTTTCTGTCTTTGGACAAGATTATGGTTTTGCCTCAGATGAATCTACGCTAATTGAAACCAACATTGACACAACAAATAAAATCATCTATCTAAGGGAATGTTTTTACATCAAACATCTAACCACATCACAGATTGGAGAACTTAACTTAAAACACGCAGGAAATGCCTTGATAATAGGGGATAGTGCAGAACCTAGATTAATAAATGAACTAAAATCTAAGGGGAGTAATATTCTATCAGCAATTAAAGGACAGGGTTCTATTACTTATGGTATATCCTTGATTCAAGATTATGATTTAATTGTATCTGAAGATTCAGTTAATCTAATAAAAGAACTAAACAATTATTGTTGGTTAGAAAAAAAGTCAAAAACACCCCAAGATAAATTCAATCACCTATTAGATGGACTTAGGTATGCGGTTACCTATCAGCTACAAAACCCAAATAGGGGAACATATATGATTAGTTAGTGAACTTTTTGTTTTATAAGTTATTTATATTACCTTACATATATGATTAACAAACAAACAAACAAAATGGAAACAATGAAACCTTTATTTACAGATATAGAACTGAAAGAAATTATTCATGATATAGATATTGCCTATATAGATATGATGGGTTCAGAAGTACACCGGCAGGAAGTGAATTGGTTTGTGCATGATCTTGAAATATTTGCTAGTGTTCTTTGTATTCGTGAAACACTAAGCGAACCTTACGAAACATACGACCATCAAGAACCGGGTACATACAGGTATTTATTTGAAATTGATGATTGCTGCGCTTACTTTAACGATGAAGAATGCATTACAAATCATCAACTTGAAAAAATAATAGTCCCAGTTTTAGAAGTTAAGATACACCCACATGGATAAAATACAAAATACACACGATGCTGAATATTGGAATAATGCACACCTTTGTTCTAGTATTCTTAGGGGATGGCATAGGATCAAACCCAACAACGAAGAAATAACATCAGTAATGACTGCTCTTCAAGAGATGACTTTTTATGTGGCACGTTTAAAGCACGATGCACAAGCAAAGGATAAGATAGTTGAAGAGTACAAATTAGAAAGGAACAAGTGGTGCATGAGGGCGCAACAGGCAGAGCGTAGATTTGATAACGCAGAGAAGTTAATAGATATTTAAAATATTTGTTTAGTTGGTTAGTTAGGGGTAGTCAGAAATGGCTACCCTTTTTTTGTGTTTAAAAATCCCTTCTATTTTGCGTTATATATTTATGAAAGCAAGTGTAACTGTACCAAACTTATCAGAAATTACCCTAGAACAGTATCAAAGATTCTTGAAAGTTCAAGAAATTAACAAAGATGATGAGTATGTTTTACAGTTAAAAATGATTGAAATATTCTGTAATGTGGATTACAAGGATGCAAGGAATATCAAGTTTTCAGATGTTGAAAAAATCATTGAAGTTCTTACAAAAACCTTTGAAGAAAAGCCAAAACTTGTAACTACTTTTAAAATGGATGGGTTTGAATATGGATTTATCCCAAATCTAGAAGAAATTTCGTTTGGGGAATATGTTGATTTAGATTCTTTTCTTCCCTCAGAACAAGATTTACATAGGGCAATGAATGTTTTGTACAGACCCATTGTAAATAAGAAATCAGGAAAGTATTCTATTGCGGAATATGACATTGATACAAAGGATATAATGAAGCAAATAAAACTAGATGCAGTTCTTAGTTCTATTTTTTTTTTTCAAAGTTTAGGCTTGGAATTATTGAAGGTTACGAGCAATTATTTGCAGGAGGAACTGGAGAAACAACCACAATTGCAGCAGGATTTGGAAAAAAATGGGGGTGGTATTCAAGCATCTTTGCACTCGCTCAAGGAAATATTGAACGATTTGAAAGTATCACTTCCCTTGAATTAACTAAGTGTTTAACAATGTTGACATTTATGAAAGAAAAGAACGAAGCAGAAGCACAACAAATAAAAAATAAACAAAGAAGATGAGCCAAGGAATAAGGGGATTTTATCAAGTAACCAAGACACTAGAAGATCAACTGCTTTTAGATGTGAATTGTAAAACCGTTACCACCGGTGATATATCAAAAATTAATCTTGAAAAGCAGGATATATTCCCCTTGTCACATATATTAATTAACAGTGTGACACAAAGCGATAATAACGGAAGTGCCACATATAACTTCAATGTGTCAATACTTTCAATGGATATTGTTGATCAAAGCAAAGAACCAACCACAGATTTATTCAGAGGCAATGACAACACACAAGATATTCTAAACACACAAATGTCTGTAAGCAACAAGCTAATTCAACTAATGCGAGGAGGGACTTTATTCCAAGATATGTATCAAGTGCAAGGTGATGCTACATTTGAATTTTTTACAGAACGCTTTGAAAATGAATTAGCAGGTGTTACGGCTACTTTTAATATTATTATCTATAATGACATTTTTATTTGCTGATGGATTACGCAGAACTTAATAGGGCTTTAAATGCATTTGGCAAATATGTTATCCAACAATCAAGATCAAACTTGACAAAACAAGGTAAAAATTCAACAAGTGATTTATACAATTCTTTGAAATACGAATTAACAGAAGAAAGCGCAAATTTTTTACTTGAATTTTTACAAGAAGATTATGGTGATTTTGTAGATCAAGGTGTAAGGGGTGCAGGTAGCAGTTCAAATAATAGAACATCACCCTTTAAGTTTGGAAGTGGGACTGGCAAAAAAGGAGGGTTAACAAAAGGAATCAGTAAATGGATTAAGCAAAAACCCATTAAACAATGGAAGGATAAAAAGACAGGTAAATTTCTTTCATACAAATCAATGACATTTTTAATTGCTCGGAGTATTTACAACAAAGGAACTAAACCAAGTTTGTTTTTTACCAAACCATTCTATCAAGCATTCAGAAGATTGCCGTTAGAAATAGTAAAGGCATTTAAATTAGACATTGAAAAGGCAATAGTGTTAGGCACAAAGAAATAATTATGGCAAATATATTAGTAGGGTCACCAAGGTTTGAAAGTGTTACAATGGGTACTGGCAAAAATAGTGTAGCCTTAGAACTTTATGTTGACGGTATTTTAAGATATACTATTATAAAAAATGCCACCCAATCAACTGTTGTTACTTTTGAAATTGGTGAATTAATAAAAGATTATATAGTACAAACTTTTACAGGCGGACAATCACAACCTATTAAGGTATCTACCGCAGGTACTCAATTTAAACAATACACAGGTCAAAACGGAACAGGTAACGCTCAAGTATTTTCTATAACAGATAATATTGCCGTTGATGGATATGGCACTTTTATGGAGGGTGCTAATCCTACCTTACCTGCAAATACTGCTTGGTTACTTTCAAAAGATGAAATCAAAGGTGGTTATTATATGTATTATCCTTATGGGGTTGGTGGATGGATTCCACAAATAACAGGAGGAGGGACTTTTACTCAAGTTGGATTTAATGCTAACAGTACGATGCCAATTACCAATAATAATACAGACCCCTTGTATGTAATTAGAGTAGACTGCTCTAGGTATGGAGATGGTAACAAGATAACTTTTTTAAATAAGTTTGGAGCATTACAAGATTTGTATTTCTTTCTTAAAAGCGTTAAATCAACCACTTCAACAAAAGAGACTTACAGTGCAAACACAATAAGCACAAGTAGCGGATCAGCTACCTATTCAGTAAATGCACCAACAAAACAAGTATTTAATAAATCAGCAAATCAAAAGATTGTTTTAAGTAGCGGATATTATCCCGAAGGTGCTAATCCATTTTTTGAACAGTTGTTATTAAGCAAATCGGTATGGTTAACACAACCCGATCCATACGATCCATCAACTGAACAAGTAGTTCCTGTTATTATTAATACAAGTTCATTCACGTATAAAACTAGCTTAAACGATAGGCTAATAAATTATGTCATGGAATTTGACATGGCATTTGATTATATAAATAATGTTAGATAATGCAGAAAGTTCAAATATACATAGGGGGTGAACGTTTAGAACTTTTCAAGGATGAGACAATTTCAATCACACAATCCATCCAAAACATAAAGGACATTTCTAGAATATTTACAGAATTTTCCCAAAGTTTTACAATCCCGGCATCACCTAATAATTCAAAAATTTTCACTCATTATTACAATTACAATATAGTTGGTGGATATGATGCAAGAATTAAATCAGCAGGTTCTATTGAATTAAATTATATCCCTTGGAAGAATGGCTTTATAGCTTTAAATGGAGTGGATTTAAAGAAAAATAAACCCTATGCTTATAGGATTACATTCTTTGGTGAAACGATCAACTTAAAAGACATTCTAGGGGAAGATTTACTTTCTAACATATCAACCTTGTCTTCTGAGAATTTAATTTATGAACCTAACACAATTAAAGTTAAACTACAAGCTGATCCAACAACAACAAATATAATTGCCCCATTAATTACGCATACTAAAAGATTATATTATAATAATTCTTCTAGTGCAGCCGGAGATGGCAATTTATGTTTTGATGTAGCAAAGCCTTTACAGGGTGTTGAATGGAGTGATTTAAAATTTGCAATAAGATTAGATACTATTATACAATCGATTGAATCGCACTACACAATAGCAAATGGATTCCCTTCAAATATTGTTTTTTCAGATGATTTTTTTAATGATTCAAATCAAAATTACTACAACCTTTTCATGTGGTTGCACAGGAAGAAAGGAAGTGTTCAACCTGCCACACAGGTAGAAGAATTTTTTTCACAAGTAACTGGTTTTACTCTTACTTCGGGAACACCAAAAACAGGGATGAATGCAAATGGTGACACACTGTCTATCCTTACTCAGTACAGAGTAATTAACACTAACTATCTTTATTTATTAAGCACAACAACAGAAGAATATCAAGTTTTAATTTCTAGAAACGGATCGGTATTTTTTACTTCTGAATTAATAAATGGAGGAAATGTAACTTTAGGACAGGCTGAATTAGGCATACTACAACCCGGAGCGTATACGGTTGCAATAAAGCAAACAGGAAGTAATGCTACAAATATGACTTTTAGTCGTATTAGATGGGAAATAAACGGAATAGATTCAGGCGTTAATTGGCAAGATATTTATACTTCAACTAATTTTTCAACTGAACTTGCTGATTATGAATTTAACATAACCGAACAAATACCGGAAATGAAGGTAATTGATTTACTTACCGGATTATTTAAGATGTTTAATTTGACGGCTTATGTAAAAAATGGAATTATAATAGTTCAAACTTTAGATGAATATTACCAATTAGAAAGCACGTGGAACACGACAAATTTACTTTGGCAAAATGATGATAGGTTTTGGAATGAGGCAGGAACATCGGGTGCTACTACTTATTCTTTGGATGAATTTGTAGATATTAATTCTACGCAGGTAAATGTGGCACTACCTTTTAAACAAGTAAATTTTGAGTATGAAGGTTTGGGAACATTTTTAGCGCAACAGTATAATCAATTAAACAATGTAGGTTGGGGAACGGAAAGATACACTTTAGATTCTGAAACATACGATGCGCCAAATGAAGTTTACAAGGTTCAAGTTCCCTTTGAACACGTTCAATATGAAAGGCTAGTAAATATAAATGGTGGTGCAGAAACACCTATACAATTTGGCTATTTTGTAGATCAAAATCAACAACCATACTTTGGTGAACCTTTGCTTTTTTATCCAATTAAACAAACTACAACGGCAGATTTAGGAAAAAGTATTTCTTTCAGGGATACTTCTTCATCACATTTAGAACTAATAAATTATATCATTCCATCAAATAGTGTTGCTCTTTCGTCGGGTACTGATACATCAAATATTAACTTTAGTTTGGAAATTAACGAATATCAACTAGACACAAGTTTTACAGGTACTTTATTTGCCACATATTATGAAAGCTACATTGCGGAAATATTCAACACAAAAAGAAGAATGTTTAAAGTGAATGCATATTTGCCTTTAAATCTGATTTATAATCTTCAATTATTTGACACAATAGAAATTAACTATGAAAATTACAGGATTAATACAATAACAACAGATTTAACAAATGGTAAAAGCAGTATTGAACTAATTAATTTAGTATGATAAAGATGATTTTAAAAATGCTAGAAATAGCAAATGGAGAAACTGAGAACATAAGAATTGCACAAGGAAAATACCTATATCCAAAAACATTTAAAGGTGCTTGGAAAGGGTTTAAAAATGAAATGAAATGGCAGAAGAAGTAAGCGTAGAATTAAACGTAGAAACCAAAAAAGCGGAAAAAAACGTTGATGATTTAACTGGTGGAATCAAGAATTTAACCAAAGCAGTTGAAGATGGAAACGAACAAACCGCAGCCGGTTTAAAAAGCATTGAAGAAACTTCCAAATCAACAGGAGAAGGGATTAAAGGTATTGGTAGTTCAATAAAAGCTGCCGGATTGGGATTGTTTTTAATTGCTTTAGAAAGCATGAAAGAATTGTTCATGCAAAATCAAATAGTAGCCGATGCAGTAGGTGGTGCTTTTGAGGGATTAGCTTTGGTTTTCAATGATGTGTTTGGATTGTTAACAAATGGACAGGAGAGTGTTCAAAAATTGGGGGATGCCTTCGATAAGTATTTTGGACAACCTATAAAAACTGCTACACAAGCCTTTGAAAAATTCGGTGATGCATTCAGCAAGATATTTGGTGGTGATTTTAGTGGTGCGTTAGAATCTGCTCAAGAAGGATTTAGTGGTTTAGGTGATGCAATATCACAAACTGGCAATGGTCTTGCAGAGGCTGCCACAGATGCCGCAGAATATGCGGTTGACATAAAAGATGCAGCAGTTGCAAATGTTCAACTTGCAAAAGATGCACAAAAAGCTGAAGTAATAAATGCCGGTTTACTTGAAAAGTACGACAGACAAGCAGAACAACAAAGGCAAATAAGGGATGAAGAAAGAAATTCAATTACAGATAGAATTGCAGCAAATGTAGAACTAGGAAGAATATTAGAAGAGCAGAACAAAAAAATGCTTGAAAATGCGAAGACAGTAGAAAGGGCAGCCCAAGTTGCATTTAATAGAAATAAAAGTTTAGAAAATGAAACCGCATTAATCGCGGCAAAGAATGAAGTGATGGCAGTAGAAGCCACCATTGAAGGCTTTAGATCAGAAAAACTAGCCAATGATCTAGCGCTTGATAGGGAAAGAGTAGAACTAATAAATACTGAAAAAGAATCTGTATCTAATTTAGGGTTTGAAAAAAGAAAGTTTGATGCGGAACAAGAACAAAGGGATACAATTAGAATTGAAAAACTAAAAGAAATAAACACAGAAGAAAGGGCATCAGAACAAGCAAGATTACAAGGAATAGTAGATGAAGCTAACATAGGAACACAAGCAAAGGTAGACGCACAAATTGCCTTAGATGAATTTATGCAAACCAGTAGACAAGAGTCTATCAGTTTGGATACAGAATATACTGAAGCAGTAGTTGCTGAAGAACAAAAAAGAATAGATTCTAAATTAGCATTTATCGAAGCAGAAAGATCAGCAAAAGAAATGCAAATAGAAACGGCAAAATCTGTGTTTTCTGTAATTGCACAAATAGGTGGTGAGAACGCAAAACTTCAAAAAGCATTACTTCTTGCAGATTCAGCTATGGGAATTGCTAGTATAATAATTAACACAAATGCAGCAAACGCAGCAGCAATTGCAAAATTTTCACTTGTTCCCGGTGGTGTTGCAATATCAGCAGGAATAATTGCTAAAAATAAAGTAAATGCAGCAATAGGAATTGCAAGTACAATTGCATCAACCGCAACGGCATTACAAGCAATAGGTAAAGGAGGATCAGTAGCATCTAGTGCATCCATTCCATCCATGTCAACAGGGGGAGACAATGCAATAGAATCACAAGCACCCGAATTTAATATAGTAGGTACAAGTGGAGCAAATCAAATTGCAGATGTAGTTTCATCCCAAGCACCTATAAAAGCGTTTGTGGTTGCTAATGATGTTACAACGGCACAAGCATTAGATAGGAATATTGTAGAATCCGCAACACTGTAAACACAAAAACAAAATTTAAAAACGTTATATAGTTATGAAAATAGTCGAATTATTTTTAGATGATAATGAAGAAAGCGGAATTGAAGCAATTAGTATAGTAGAATCACCTGCAATTGAAAGTGATTTTATTGCTTTAAAATCTGATGAAGTAAAACTTGCAGAAGTTGACAAAGAAAAAAAGATACTAATGGGTGCTTTGTTAATTCCAAACAAGCCGATTTACCGAAAAACAGAAGGTGAAGAGTACTATATTTATTTTTCAAAAGAAACTGTTTTAAAAGCCTCACAAAGGTACTTGATGAATGGCTATCAAGGCAATTCAACACTAGAACATTCTGATAATTTAGAAGGTTTGACATTGGTTGAAAGTTGGATAGTAGAAGATGAAGTTCAAGATAAATCAAGGAAGTATGGATTGAATGCCCCAGTGGGGACTTGGATGGGAACGATCAAAGTAAACAATGATGATGTTTGGAATGATTATGTAAAAACCGGAAAAGTAAAAGGATTTAGTATAGAAGGCTTTTTTGCCGATAAAATAGAAGCACAAAAAATGAGTAAAGAAGAAAAAGAAGCAGAATTATTGCTAAGTAAAATCACAAACATTGTCAAAGGTGAAAGGGTTGAATTGGGTTTAATAGATGATTTAAAAAATTTACAAAAACAATCAACTAGTGCTTATTCTGATTATGTTGATGACATGGATGCGTCTAAAGGTTTTATGTCTAAGGCAATAGATAAATCAACAAAAGCATCCAAAATGTTAAAAGAACAAATTAAACTTTATGACAATATAGAAAGTACATATAAGGAACTAGGTATTGATATGCCAAGTGAATTAAAAAAAGTAACACCAATTCCTGCATTGCAAATAACAGAAAAAGATTTATCTATGATGCAATCATTATACAAACAATTTAAGATAAAATAAAACACAAAAACGATGAACATACAAAACAATTTACAAAACATACTAGACAAATTTCCTAAGAATAAAGTTGAATTAGCAACTCATAGGGTTGAATTAACAATTATAATGGATATTGAAAAATATTTAAAAAGTGCTGAAGGTTATTTTGATGAGGCTATGAATTCTGAAGAGGAACTTTTAGAATACACTTCAGAAATAGAAGATAAAAAAGATTTATTAAAAAGATCAATAGATGTTGCGAAGAGTGAAGTTGAATATTTAAAAACAGGAATAAAGGGTGATGTAGACGATATAAAAAACAGAGCATCAAAAGCAGCAGGAGAATTAGGAATTGATATTAAAGATATTAAAGGCATGAAAGAATTAGAAGGATTACTTCAAGAAGGAAAACTAGCTGCTAAAAATTTAGAAAATCAAATAAAATTTGCATCAAAAGTAGCTAAGTAAATGCAAGGCATAAATCGTGATAGCGTAATACCTAGTAGATCATCACCTAAATCAAATACTCGCGCTTGTTTGTGCGCAGATAAAGCGACATACTCAAGGGATTGTTGCGAAGGTGCTATAATGAATCAAGGCATTGGAAACGTTACAGGTAATTATGTGAACCTAGCACAAGAAGATGATAATTTAATTCTTCAAGAAGACTATTCAACAATTTACACATAATGGGAAATTTAAAAATAAGTGAATTACCAAATGCAACCGCATTAACAAATGGCGAATTATTGGTAGTTGTTCAAAGCAGCAGCACAAAACAATCAACGATTGGATCAATTAGTAATTACATAAATTCCATTTCATTGACTGTAGCAGCAGGGCAAACAGTTAACTTGTCAGACACTGCTTATGCTAGTTTAAGCCTCTTAAAATTGACGTATACGGCAGCAGGTGGTGCTGAAAACATGACTATGAATCTACCCGATGCAACAACAAATGCAAACAGGTTAATTAGGTTTATTTCTGACACAACATTTACCACAAATACAAGGGTTAATTTAACTGCTATTAATTCACAAACAATTGATGGTTCAACAGATGCCTATATAATCAATAAAGAATATGAAGGTGTTCAGTTGTGGAGTGACGGAATAGAATGGTTCATAATTCAAAAGAAAAGTTAAAAATGCAAAATTAATTTCAATAAACGTTATATAAATATGAAAGCGAATGATATGG
>Ga0209383_1000435_pt1 | contig 30058 bp, 30 predicted proteins | sample CoawatmetaG02DNA_FD_187510 | JGI IMG/M metagenome (GOLD analysis project Ga0209383, IMG submission 187510) | Marine microbial communities from the West Antarctic Peninsula - Coastal water metaG029-DNA (SPAdes) (version 2) | ecosystem: Environmental > Aquatic > Marine > Coastal ... | reverse complement strand
AAAAAAAGTAAAGAAAGTTAAACCAAAATTAAAAAAAAAAAATAAAGCTTTTAAATCAAGAGAGCCCCAAAAAAAAAACCTTATTCTTAAGATAATTAATTTTCAAAATTCTTTAAAACCTGAAATCAATTTCAAAATAAATTTTAGTTTTGAAAAATACATACAGGCATTTTTTGATAAAATTGCCAATACAATTGATCAATATAAATCAGTTAAAAAAGATGAGGCAAGAAGGTTAAAATTAGAGAGACAAGAACAGGAAAGACTAGAAAAAATTGAGCTTGAAAATGAAAAACAAAGAGAAGAAGAGTTAAAGACAAAGCTAAAAGAGCAGGCTTTAAAAGAGGAAATTAAGATAGAAAAACAAAGAGCAAGGGATATAAAATTATTTTTAAGAAAAGAACAGGCTTTATTAAGAATTGAACAGGCTGAAAAGCAAAAACAATTCTTAAAACAATTAAGATTAGAAAAACAAATTGAAAAATTTAGAGTTAGAGAAGTTAAGGAATTAGAAAAACTTGAAAAAATATCACTTAAAGAAAAAAGAGATGATTATGCAGGGCTTCAACAAAGAATAGAGAAATTAAAAGAAAAATATCGAATTATTAGAGACCAAAAAATAAGAGAAAGGGTTGAGGCTTTAGGAGTAAAAATTCAAGGTGACGAAGATAGAGAAACGTTATTACAAAAAGAAAAAGAATACACTGCTGCAAGACAGAAAATAGAATTTGCACTTGAAAGTTTTTATAGAAGTGCAAGTAGCTTGGTTTTTCAATTAAATAAACGCCACATTACAAGACACATGTCTATTTTCAGATGCATTGACAGAAGGTTTGAAACTGGAGAGATATTTATAAAATGGGATGAGTCACCTGATGATGAGTGGCTATTGTTAATTTATATAAAAAATAATTCACCAGACGAAGGGATAGTTATTGAAGACAAAACTAATAGTGAAAAAAATATTTCTCATGAGTTCAAAAATAATGAAATTTTTAAAGCTTCAGATACAATGGTAGACTCACTTACCCAGTTAATCGCAAGAAAAAGAGCAAAAAATAACAATTAAACTATCTTATTTAATTAAGTAGTATCCAGAATGTTTTTTGGGACAACCTTTATGATAATTTTATATTTTATCTTGAGATATATATTAGCATGGATTAGATATTTTAATAATTTAGATCCCAGACTAAGTGACTCAACCTGGAAGTGGAGTTATGACTATCAAGTTGTTGGTGAAAGAGATATTTCAGATTTAGATGACAAAGCTTTTGTAAGGTTAAGAAGAAAAAGAAATAAAATTGTTACACTAATGTATTCTGTAGTAATGGTTATGTTTATTGCTTCAATGTCCTTATTAAGTAAATTTTTGTTATTTTTCTTAGATTAATTTCTGAGTTGTTTTTTATTTTTTAGATATAAAAAAAAAGCAATAACTTCATATCCAAATTTAAATAAAGTAAAGATTATGGGAAGTTTAAAAAAGTTATATAAAAATTTATATTTAGGTATTTTTTTCCAAATATAAAGAAAAGCTTCTGCACCCTCAAATACTTTTCCATTTTCTGTCACATGCAGTCTTCTCAAAAGAGTTTTATCATCTTTTGATGTTTCATCTTCAGCAGTTATATTGTTGGTGATATCTACCCAGTCAATTTCTTCAATATTTTGCTTTTTATAAAGATTAATTTCAGCTCTACAGATACTGCAAGATTCGTTATAATAAACTTTCATAAATTATTTTCTGTAAAATTATTAAAAATCATTTAGTTTGTACATGTGCTAATTACAACAATTGCAAAAAACTATACAATTATTATCTTAAAAATATGACTGATTTCTTTACAAAAACTGATATAAGTAGAAAAGACGCAGAAAATATTGTTTCTGATACTTTAAACAAGTGTGATGATGGTGAGCTTTATTTAGAGAATTCAAAAAGTGAGTCAATTTTATTGGATGATAGCAAAATTAAAAGTTCAAACTATAGTTCTGACCTAGGTTATGGTTTAAGAGCTGTTACAGGGGAGGTTGTTGCTTATTCTCATTCAAATGAAATATCAAAGAGTTCACTTAAACAATCAGCTGACAACTTGCAATCAACTTTAAAATCAAAAAAAGGAACTTATAATAATAAAATTTCAAAGACAAATGAAAAGTTTTATAATGATATTAACCCAATTGAAGAAAAGTCACTTAATTCTAAACTAGAACTTTTAAAAGAGGTTAACAATTACACCAGAGCAAAAAGTGGGATTGTTCAACAAGTCACAGCAAGTTTTACTGGGGAACATAAGTCAGTTGAAATTATAAGATCAGGAGGAGAGGTTTTAACAGATGTAAGACCTCTAACCCGCTTCAATGTTTCAGTGATGCTTGAAAAAAATGGAAAAAAAGAAACAGGTGTATACGGAATTGGTGGAAGACAATCGTATGACGAGTATCTTAAAGAAGATAATTGGAAAAAAGTATGTGATGAAGCGTTTAGAATCGCATCTGTAAATTTAGATAGTAAGCCAGCTCCTGCTGGAGAAATGAAAGTAGTATTAGGACCAGGTTGGCCTGCAATACTTATTCATGAAGCAATTGGTCATGGCTTAGAAGGAGATTTTAATAGAAAAAAAACATCAGCATTTCATGATTTGATGGGTCAAAGAGTTGCAAGTGAAGGAGTTACAATTGTTGATGATGGTACTTTGCATAATAAAAGAGGAAGTTTAACAATTGATGACGAAGGAACTCCTACAGAAAAAACAGTTTTAATAGAAAATGGTATATTAAAAAATTTTATGCAGGACCGTTTGAATGCAAGACTAATGAACACTAGATCAACAGGAAGTGGTAGAAGAGAAAGTTATAAACATGTTGTGCTTCCAAGAATGAGAAACACAATGATGTTAAATGGAAAGTATTCTCAGGAAGAAATGATTAAATCAGTTGATAAAGGAATATTTGCTGTAAGTTTTGGGGGTGGTCAGGTTGATATTACTTCAGGAAAATTTGTTTTTAACTGTACAGAGGCTTATGAAATTATTAATGGTAAAATAGGCTCACCCATAAAAGGTGCGACATTAATTGGTGATGGTCCATCAATTTTAAAAGAAGTTTCATTAGTTGGAAATAATATGATGCTTGACCCAGGTATTGGAACCTGTGGAAAAGCAGGACAGGGCGTACCAGTTGGTGTGGCTCAGCCCTCAATTTTGATTGATAAAATGACTGTAGGTGGAACTCAATTATAAATCATATGGTTAAAGATCAAGATTATTTAAAAAAAACAGCATCTTTTTGTGTAGACCTAGGAAAGAAACTAGGTGCAACAGATGTCACGGCAGTAGTAATGAATTCAATTTCTGAAACAGTAAATTTTAGAAATAAAAAATTAGATGAGTCTGATAGATCAGATAGCTTAGCGGTTTCCCTAGAAACTTATATTGGTAAAAAAAAATCTAGCATAACTTCATCAAACCTTAATGAGGATAATATTAAAACTTTAATAGAACGATGTATTGAAACAACAAAAATCACACCTGAAGATGAATTTAATTCTCTGCCAGACAAAGATTTGTTGGCAACAAAAATTATTGATTTAAATTTATATGACGATGACCACATAAGCAATGAAGAGAAAATCGAATATTTAAAAGAAGTTGAGGAAGCAGCATTTGAAAAGAAAGAAATTATCAATACAGAAACTAGTTTTTCAGAATCTAAATCAAATTTTATATTAGCAAGTAGTGATGGTTTTTTAAACGGACATAAGTCTTCATCATTTTCAGCATCTTGTGTAACTGTTGCAAAAAACGCCAATAATAAAATGGAAAGAGATTATGAATTTACAAGTACTTGTCACTTACATGACATGCTTAAACCAGATCAAATTGGGGTAATAGCTGCAAAAAAAACAATACAAAAATTAAATCCCCGAAAAATAGAAAGTGAAAAAATTAGTGTTATTTTTGATAGAAGAATTTCAAAAGGAATCCTAAGTGTTTTTGCAAGTGCAATATCTGCTTCTTCTATAGCAAGAGGTACTTCATTTTTAAAAGATAAGATCAATGAAGATGTATTTTCATCTTCAATAAATATTTTTGACAAGCCTAATATAATTAAAGGATTAGGCTCAAGATATTTCGATAGCGAAGGTGTAAAAATGGAAGAATTAAAATTAGTAGAACAAGGAGTATTAAAACAATATTTAGTGGATACCTATAATGGAAAGAAGTTAAATCTAAAATCAAATGGAAGAAGTGGTGGAACTACTAATTTATATTTTGAAAAAGGATCTATTTCATACAAAGACCTCTTAAAATTAAATACAAGAACTTTATATATTACAGAAACAATTGGTCATGGAAGCAACTTAGTTACTGGAGATTATTCAGTTGGTGCTACAGGATTTATGGTAGAAAATGGCATCTTTAAGCACCCTGTGAGTGAAATTACAATAGCAGGAAACTTTAAAGATATATTTAAGAATATAACTCTAGCAGATGATCTTGAGTTTAAGTACTCAACCAATGCTCCAACTATGTTAATTGAAGGCATGGTTGTGGCTGGAAAATGAGTAGTTTTTGCATTATTGGTTCAGGTATTTCTGGAGCAACAATTGCAAACCTCTTAAGTAAAAAACATTCAGTTGATTTATTTGATAAAGCAAGAGGCCCCGGCGGCAGATCATCATTTAAAAGATTGGACAAAGCTAAAGGATTTGATCACGGAACCCAATATATTTCACCTAAAAGTCCTGCATTTAAAAAATTTATTAAAGGATTAATTAAAAAAAAAGTTTTGAAAAAATGGGGTGGCAAACATTTATTTTTACATAAAGTTAAAAAAGAGAAAAAAAACCTCACAAAGATAATTGGCAGTGGAGGCAATAATGATATTAGCAAATATTTATTAAAAAATATTAATTGCCATTTTCAAAATGAATTAAAGAAAATTGAATACAAAAAAAAAAAATGGATTCTAAGTTTTGCTAATGGTCAAAAAAAAACTTATGAAAAAGTAATTCTAACCTGCCCATTTCCACAATTATCTAAATTAACAAAAAAATTTATTCAGAGTCCATTTATGAAAAAAAAAATAAAAATGGATGCCAATATTACAGTGATGATTGCTATTAAAAAAACAAACAAAAATATTAGTAGCTATTTTTTTAATGATAAAGTTTTGGGCTGGGCTGCTAAAGAAAATAGTAAAAAAAGATTTAAAAGTAATCAAGATTTATGGACTCTTCAAAGTACATATGATTGGGCAAATAAAAAAATTAATAAGAATCGAGAAAATTTAGAATCGAATTCTAAAATTCTTATTGATCATTTTTTTAAGCTTGCAAAAATTAAAAAAACTAAAATTTTATTTTCTCTTAATCATGGCTGGAAATTTTCTTCAAATTCAAAACCATTAAATATAAAAAGTTATTGGAATTCTTCTTTGGGTCTTGGAGTTTGTGCGGATTGGTTTGTTGGGCCTAGATTAGAATCGGGATGGATAAGTGCTAATGATCTTTATAAAAAAATAAAACAATAAACCTATTCAAAATTTTTAACTCTATATTCCCAATTTCCCATTCTTGAATAAGTAACTTTTAATATTAGGGCATTTTTTTTATCAAACCAAATATCAAAATCTAATCTTTTGTCTTTTGGTATAGACATATTTTTTGATGTTAATTTAAAGTGTTCCACCTCATAAGTTTTGCCATAAAGTTCAATTTTTTCTTTACCAATAAATGTTACCATCTGCTCTTTAACACTGCCAGATATTGGGCTTATTTGGCTATTTGCTTGTAGTATTTTGTGGCTCCACCAATTTCCAATTACATTATTTAAAGACGCTTTACCTATGTAAGATGAACCCCTGATATCATACTCATTTTTTTGTTCATTTAATTTAAGTTCTACATATTTATCTTTATTATTTTGAAGAGTTTTTGAATTAAATGAAACTAATTTATCTTTAATGTATTTTTCTTCACCATATCCTTCAATTTCAAAAATAGTTGCACCAAACAGTTTAACTTTAAATTTTAATTGATTAGTGACAGTTGTTTTGTTTGCATCTTTTTTAAAAAAATAATAATTATAACCAATTACTTCTCCATCTCTTAAAATTTCCATTTCGATTTTATTAAATTTATTATAGTGAGCCATATGCGCACTAGTATTAAAAGAAAAAGTTAAGAAAAATATAAAGAATAAAAATTTTTTCATTAAACAGTTACTTTAATAGACTTTAAGTTTAAAAGAAGTAATTTATTAAAAAATGTTTTTAAAAATTAAGAATATACCAAAAGTATCATGGAGTTCAGATAAACCATTAAATTTAAAACCTAAATTTTCAACTTCTTTTTTCCTGTGTCTTGGATTAATTATTTTTGGCTTAGGTGAGGGGTTATTAATTGTTTCTGCATCTGGTGCTTCACCTTGGAGTGTATTAGCTCAGGGTTTATTTTTAAATATAGGTTTTTCAGTTGGTATAATAACAATCTTTATAAGCATAGCAGTTTTACTTTTATGGTATCCATTAAAACAAAAGCCGGGAATAGGTACAATTTTAAATGCCTTGATCATCGGACTAATGATTGATGCCTGTATAAGATATGTTCCAACTCCAGAAAATTATTTCAATCAAATTTTATTGGGGGTTGTTGCAGTAGTTACAGTAGGACTGGGAGGAGGAATTTATTTAGTTGCAAACTTAGGGCCAGGACCTAGAGACGGCTTGATGATAGGCCTGCAAAAAAAAACAAATTTACCAATTGCAACTGTCAGAGCTTTTCTTGAAATTAGTGTAATGAGTATTGGTTGGTATTTAGGTGGTACAGTAGGTATAGGAACTTTATTATTTGCTTTTGGAATTGGACCTTGTGTGGCTTTAAGTTTTTTTTTAGTGGGAAAAACTTTTAATTAAAGTGGTGTCCCAGATTTCTCATTTTTTTTTCTATCATTAGGATTGAGAATTGCTTTTCTTAATCTAAGTGATTTAGGAGTGATTTCTAGAGCCTCATCTGTGTTAAGCATACTAAGCTGTTCAGCAATTGACATTTGTCTTACTGGGGTAAGTACTACGTTTTCATCTGTACCTTGCGTTCTCATATTTGTTAACTGTTTACCTTTCATAACATTAATTATCATGTCTCCAGCTTTTGGAGCCAATCCAACAATCATACCTTCGTAGACAGGGTCATTATGAGTAACAAACATTTCACCTCTAGCTTGTAGATTAAATATTGCAAATGCAACTGCTTTACCGTTAGACATTGAAATTAAAGCACCATTTTTTCTTCCATCCATTTCACCTTCAAATTTTCCAAAACCATGAAACAATCTATTAATAACACCAGTTCCCTTTGTTAATGTTAAAAACCTACTTGTGTATCCCATTAATCCTCTTGTTGGCGCATGAAAGATTAATCTTTTTTTATCTTTTCCTGTATCTTTCAGTTCAAGCAATTTACCTTTTCTTCTATTCATAGAATCAATTATCTTTGATGAAAACTCTTCATCTAAATCAACCGTAATCTCTTCGATTGGTTCTAACTTATGTCCATTTTCATCTTGTTGGTATAAAACTTTTGGAGGGCTTACGGTCATTTCAAAACCTTCACGTCTCATTTGTGTGAGTAATATTTCAAGCATTAATTCACCTCGACCACTAATCACAAAAGAATCTACATTTGAATTTTGAGAAAAACTAATTCCAACATTATTTTGAGCTTCCATAACCAATCTATCTCTGATTTGAGTACTTGTTAGTTTTTTTCCTTCTGTTCCTGCTAACGGAGAGCTATTAACGCTTATTGTAATAGACATAGTTGGTGGATCTATTGGTGTTGCGGGAATAGGATCATTTACTTCAGGATCACATATAGTATCTGCCACATTAGCTTTTTCTAAACCAGCAATTATAACAATATCTCCTGCTTCACCGATTTCGATAGGTACTTTTTTTGTTCCTTCATATCTAAAAATTTTTGTTAATCTACCTTCGTCAACTTTTTCACCTTTAAGATTTATTGCTTTGATCGGTTGATTGGCTTTTGCTGTACCTTGAGATATTTTTCCAACTAAACTCCTACCTAAAAAACTATCTGCGTATAACAAGGTAGATAGCATGGCAAAAGGTTTAGTTTTATCAAGCGTATCAGGTTTAACATGCTCAATAATTAAATCTAATAAGGGGTGAAGGTTCTCTCTTGGACCATCAACTTCTTTGTCTGCCCATCCAGATCTTCCACTTGCATATAAAACTGGGAAATCTAGTTGCTCTTCATTTGCATCTAAGCTTACAAATAAATCAAATGTTTCATCCAAAACTTCATTAGCTCTCTGATCGGCTTTATCTAATTTATTGATTATAACAATTGGTTTTAATCCTTGCTTAAGAGCTTTGGCTAATACAAACTTTGTTTGAGGCATTACACCTTCGGCAGAATCAATAAGTAATAACGCTCCATCAGCCATACTTAAAACACGCTCTACTTCTGCTGCAAAATCTCTGTGGCCAGGCGTGTCTATAATATTAACTCTAGAGCCTTTCCAGTCAATTGCGGCTGGTTTGGCTAAAATAGTAATTCCTCTTTCTTTTTCTAATTCACCAGAATCCATTAGTCTTTCATCGATAACCTCATTTTCTCTAAATGAACCACTTTGCTTCATTAGATTATCAATCATGGTTGTTTTGCCATGGTCAACGTGTGCAATGATAGTGATGTTTCGAATGTTGTTACTCATAATTTCACGCTCTTATACATTAATTGAATCATTTGAAAACTTAAAAAAAATGAATATTTACTTGATTAATTGAGCTTAATTAAAAAATCACTTCTTGTGATTGTTTTAAAAACATATAGATATCGCTCAATTAATTGAATTTATTAAGAGATTAAAAGCATAGCTCTTTAAATATTGAGAATCAAAAATCCGGATGGAAAATTTTAAATTATTAAAAATAGAAGACTCATTAAAAAATTCATTGAATAAAATGAACTTTATAAAGCCAACTCCAATACAGGGTATGGCTATACCTCCTGCTTTAGAGGGAAAAGATATTTTAGGAACAGCACAAACTGGAACTGGAAAGACACTAGCTTTCAGTATTCCTTTAATTAATAAATTGATATTAGATAAAAATGCATTTGCATTAGTTATGTGTCCAACTAGGGAATTAGCCACCCAAGTAATGGCAGCCATTAAGAGTATTATTAGTGATAAAATCAATATCAAGACAGCGCTCCTTATAGGTGGAGAAGCTATGCAAAAACAACTTAGACAACTGGGTAATAGATCTAGAATAATTGTTGGAACACCTGGGAGAATTAATGACCACCTAAAAAGAAAAAGTTTAAATTTATCAGCTACAAAATATTTAGTACTAGATGAAACCGATCGTATGTTGGATATGGGTTTTACACCACAAATCGAAATGATTTTGAAATATGTTCCAAAAGACCATCAAACATTATTATTTTCAGCAACTCTACCACAAAATATTGTTAGAATATCTGAAAGATATTTAAATAAGCCTGAAAGAATTTCCACTGGGTCAACATCAGTTCCAATTGCAAAAATTAAACAAGAAACCCTTCAAGTTTATAAAGAAAATAAATACGATGAATTAGTAGATCAATTTATAGCTAGAAAAGGATCAATTTTAGTTTTTGTTAAAACTAAAAGAGGGGCCGATAAAATGGTTAAGCGTCTCAAAGAAGAAGGCCATTCAGCTGATGCGATTCATGGAGATCTTCGTCAAAGTAAAAGAGATCGTGTAATTACTTCATTTAGAAAAGGTATGAAAAGAATATTAATTGCAACAGATGTTGCTGCAAGAGGATTAGATATTCCGTTGATTCAGCATGTAATAAATTATGATCTTCCACAAGTGCCAGAGGATTATGTTCATAGAATTGGAAGAACTGCTAGAGCAGGAACAGAGGGTTCTGCATTAACTTTTCTTACACCAGATGATAGATTAATGTGGAATTCAATTAGCAAGTTAATTGATCCAAACTTTAAACCTGCACCTGGCGGATCAAGAGGAAATTCAAAGGGAGGAAGAAAAGGAAAAGCTCCCTATAATAAAAAAAGAAAATTCAGAGATGAAAAAAAATCTTTTAGTAAAGGAAGATCGGATAGACCATCAAGAGATGGAGAGAAAAAAAGTTTTGGTTATAAAGGAAAATCTAGTTTTGGAGATGAAAAAAAGTCTTTTAGCAAAGGAAGATCGGATAGACCATCAAGAGATGGAGAGAAAAAAAGTTTTAGTTATAAAAGAAAATCTAGTTTCACTAAAAAAGACAGCTCAAAACCAATTGGTTTTACAAATAATCCAAAATACTTTGGAAAAAAAACATCTGAAAGTTCATCTACTAGTCCAGATAAAAAACCCTCTGGATTTGGTGGAAAAAAAAAGTTTAAAAGTAGAAGCGACCGACCTAAAAGTTTTTCTTTCAAAAAACACAGCCAAAAAAAAGTTAAAATCTAAGATTTTTTAGATTTTTCTTTTTTATTCTTTCGTTTTTCTTTCAGGCTTAATTTTGGTTTTTTAGCTGCACTCGAATCTTTAAATGATTTTCCACTGTATCTTTTTGACATAATTATTATTAACATTTTCTCATTTAATTTACACAAATAAGAAAATTTTTTTTAAAAAGGACATAGTTTAATTGATGACTTTGATTAAATCTGGAGTTAAAATTATAATATGACCAATAATAATCATTATAAACAAGAAATTTACCAAGAGTACTTGTATTCTGGGCTTCTAGGTTTTCTATTTAAATATCAGCATAAAAAATTAACTCCAGATAATTTAAAGGATAAGGAGAAAGTTTTAGAAATTGGACCTGGTTTTGAACCACACATTAAATTTAAAAAACTAGATTTCAAAGAATATCATTGTGTAGAAATAAATGATTCTGATGAATTAAAAAATTATTATACAGATAATTTTCCTCAAGTTTTTTTCAAAACTTATGATGGAAAGAATCTTGATTTTCTTGATAATACTTTTGATAGAATTATTATCTCTCATACGCTTGAACATATTCCCAGTTTTGAAAAATTTATTGATGAGATGTTTAGAGTTTTAAAAAAAGGTTCGGTCATTTCAATAGCCAGCCCTTGTGATAATGGTTTTCTTTGGAGGATGGGAAGATATATTTTAAAAAAAACTTATCATAGAATTAAAGGCGTAAACGAAGTAGATTATGATTACGTGATGGCTAATGAGCATGTTAATACAATTTTTCAAATTCTAGCAGTTTTAAAAAAAAAATACTTTATTAAGGAAGAATTATTAATTCCATTTAGATTAAAAATTATAGATCTTAATTTAATCCATATCTGTCATATTTTAAAAAAATGATTTACCACACTAAAAAATAATAATAAAATTAGTTATTTTTTTATCGCATAAAGGACAACTATTAAACCTAACATTACTTTTTAAATTCTGGGTCACTATGAATGTGAATCAATTTTTAGACATTTATTATCCTTTCTAATTAATTTTATGTTTGAATCAATCCAATGGTTAAATATGACTTACAAGTAAGTTTTGCTCATCTCAAATCAGAATAAAAAAAACCCCCAGAAATTTCTTTCTGAGGGTTCTAATTTTTTTTAGTGTATTTATCTAGAGTGTTCTCTAAATGGAAACGAATTACATTCGTATACGTTTTGCGTTAGTACTCACTTCTTTAAGAACTTCATTGCAACTTCATTGCAAACTTCATTGCAGATTTATAGTACAGACATAAAAAAAGGGCAGTAAAGACTGCCCTTTTAAAATTTTATTTAGAAAGAGTGGGATTACATTCTCATTCACTAGTTCATTAAGTGTTGAATTACCTAGTCTTTTAAAATTGTTCATTACTTTGTTCATTACTCTAAAGGTCATTTTCAAAAGGAACTCAAAAGATGACTTCATTTTGTTGTATAATCGGGAGTCATTTTGTTCTATCTTTTTAGTCTACTTTCTATTGTCTAAGGTAGTTTTTATATTCTACCTTAGGCATAAAGATTAAAGAGGTTAAATGATGGGAATTATATATTTAGCACAACCAATTGGTAATAGAGTTAGATCTATTGATAGACTAAAACCAAAAGATAGAAAAAAACCAGCAAATTGTAACAATTCAAATGTTAAATTTGGAAAACATCTTTCTAATTATTCTGATCTTAAAGATAGATATGAAAGACTTGTTGGTGATGTTGATGTTAAAGTTATTGTTAATATTCCCGATAATCAAATTCAAAAATTTGAAAAAAGATTAAAAGATGTATTTGTTCAGCATATTAAACAATTCCAAGAAGAATCTCAAACTGCCACTAGAGAATGGATGTCAGGAATCTCTATTGATGAAGCAAAACATACGATTTTAAGTGAATTTGAAAATCACAAAAATTATTATCAGAAAGAGGATCTTTAAAAATGACAAAAAGTGGAATTTATCTTGTTCAACCAGCACAAAGTGAATTAAAAATTATATATAATCAAAAAGATGCTGAAAGAGCAGGTGATCAAAGCACCATCTTGAAAGTAAATAAAGAAAATATTAAATTTGGACAATCAAATAATTTTGAAAAAAGATATGAAGAGTTTAAGGAAATATTTGGTAGTGATGTAAGGTTTTTAGAGGTTTTGGAAATTAATGATATTGAAAAACTTACAGAGTTTAAAAAACATTTAAAAAATGTATTTAATCAATATTGTTTAAATAGTTTAAAAGATGGAAGAAAAATGGACTGGATGAAAAGCATAACATTAAATAACTCTCAAAATATTATTTTAGAGGAATATAAAAAATTTTAAAAAAATAATGTATGAAAACATTTGTAAAAACATTTAGAGGAAAAATGTCTTATACAAAAATAGACAAATATGTTGATTTAGTTCGTAGAACTTTAGATCCAGATGATTATTTCAATATAGAAATACAATATGATGATGGTTGGCAGTATATTAAAATTGAAGTTTGGGATAGGGTTTTACATTAGTAACATAACCTTCAAAGTTTGTTTTATTATCTGATCATCACTCTTAATAAGCAAATCAAAAAATGACTTCGTTTTAGAGATAGATTAGGATTAATTATGATTAGTAAAATTAAAAGATTAAAAAAAATAGACAAAAGGAGCGTTGTCAGTAAAGATTTTTTGGTGAACAAAGATGGAAACATAGAAATTTATTATGCTCCATTTGATTACATAAACTCTAAAGCAAAAATAGTAATTGTTGGAATAACACCTGGTTTACAGCAAATGACTCAAAGTTTTCAGGTAATTAAAGATGGAAAGTCTTTAAAAGAAGTTAAAGACTTATCTAGTTTTAAGGGCAGTATGAGGACTACTTTAATTAAGTATATGGATGAACTTAAGATTAACAAGATACTTAAAATTAAATCCTGTGAAAGTTTATTTAATTTAGATAGCAAATATCTTCACACTACCTCTTTAGTAAAATATCCAGTTTTTGATAAAGGTAAAAATTATTCTGGAGTAAACATTTTAAAGAAAAAAATATTACTAGATTTTATAGAAGATAATTTTCTTAAAGAATTAGAGATACATCAAAAAAATATTATCGTTCCTTTGGGTAATACAGTTTCATCTACAATTAATTATTTGAATACAAAGCACCAATTAAATTTAAGGTGTTTTCTAAAGGGATTTCCTCATCCATCAGGATTAAATGTAAGAAAAAATATTCAATTCAAAGAAAATAAAAAAGAAATGCTAAAATTATTAAAAAGTTAAAAAAAACCCCCAAAACTTTCATTTCAGGGGTTTAAATTTTTCTAGGTAACTAGATAGTTTGGAATGGTTTTACATTCCCATTCCACCCATTCCACCCATTCCGCCCATTCCGCCAGGCATTCCACCAGGCATTCCACCACCAGCATCTTTATCATCTGGTTTGTCAGCAATCATGGCTTCAGTAGTCACGAGTAACCCAGCAATTGAAGCAGCGTCTTGTAAAGCTGTTCTTACAACTTTAACAGGATCAATTATTCCTTTTGCAAACATGTCAACATACTCTTCATTTTGAGCGTCATAACCTTGGTTCTTTTTATTTTGTTCAAGTAGTTTTCCAACTACCACTGAACCATCAACTCCAGCATTTAACGTTATTTGTCTAATAGGAGCCTGTAAAGCTTTAGCTACTAATGCAACTCCAGATTTTTGATCATCTCCTTTAACTTTAAGTGTGTCTAGACTTTGTGAGGCGTATAAAAGAGCACAACCACCACCTGCTACAATACCTTCTTCAACAGCGGCTCTAGTTGCGTTTAAAGCATCCTCAACTCTATCTTTTCTTTCTTTAACTTCGACTTCAGTTGCACCACCAACTTTAATAACTGCAACACCACCTGCTAATTTAGCAAGTCTTTCTTGAAGTTTCTCTCTATCGTAATCAGACGTTGTTTCATCAACTTGTTTTTTAATTGAATCACATCTTGCGGCGATATCAGATTTTTTACCACTACCACTAACAATTGTGCTGTTATCTTTATCAACTTTAATCTTTTTACAAGATCCAAGGTCTTCAAGTTTAACATTTTCAAGTTTAATTCCTAAGTCTTGAGAAATTACTTGGCCACCAGTTAATATAGCAATATCCTCAAGCATAGATTTTCTTCTATCACCAAATCCAGGAGCTTTAACAGCAACGACTTTTAAACCACCTCTTAGTTTGTTTACAACTAAAGTAGCTAATGCTTCTCCCTCAACGTCTTCTGAAATTATCATTAAAGGTCTACCAGACTGTACAACAGCTTCTAATAATGGAACCATTGGTTGCAAGTTAGTTAATTTGCTTTCATGCAATAAGATGTAAGGATTATCTAACTCAGTTGTCATTTTATCACTGTTAGTAATAAAGTATGGTGATAGATAACCTCTATCAAACTGCATACCCTCAACAACATCTAACTCAGTTTCAATTCCTTTAGCTTCTTCAACAGTAATAACACCTTCGTTACCAACCTTTTGCATTGCTTTTGCAATCATCGATCCTATTTCTTTATCACCATTTGAAGAAATTGTTCCAACTTGAGCAATCTCATCACTATCCTTTACTTTTTTTGCTGAAGATATTAGGTTTTCTTTTACTTTTTCAACAGCTGCATCAATCCCTCTTTTTACATCCATTGGATTCATGCCTGCTGTTACATACTTAATACCTTCTTTAACAATTGCTTGAGCTAAAATAGTTGCAGTAGTAGTACCATCACCAGCTTCTTCATTAGTTTTGCTAGCAACTTCTTTAACCATTTGAGCACCCATGTTTTCAAATTTATCTTCTAAATCTATTTCTTTAGCAACTGTAACACCATCTTTAGTAATTCTTGGCGCACCATAAGATTTGTCAATAACAACATTTCTACCTTTTGGTCCAAGCGTAACTTTTACTGTGTTTGCAAGGATATCAACGCCTCTTATCATTGCTGCTCTTGCTTCAGAGTCAAATTTTATAACTTTTGCCATTTTACTTTCTCCTTTAGATTAAATTATTTACCTGAAATACCCATAATGTCAGACTCTTTCATTATGCTGTATTCTTTTCCATCAATTTTGACTTCAGTTCCTGACCATTTGCCAAATAAAACTTTGTCGCCAACTTTAACATCCATTGGAATTAGTTTTCCATCTTCTGTTTTTGCACCACCACCAACAGCAACCACTTTACCTTCTTGTGGTTTTTCTTGAGCTGTATCTGGTATGATTATTCCACCAGCAGTTTTTTCACTACTATCTAAAACTTCTATTAGTACTCTGTCATGTAACGGTTTAAATTTCATAAATTCTCCTTTTTAAATATGGTCTTCATATAGATACTGCATTGACTATTTCAAGATAAGATAAGCAAATTGTTGCTAATAATGCTAGGAAATTGAAGATTTAATGGGTTATACCTTAAAATATGACTAAAAATTTAGATATAGAAGGCCTGAGCTCAATTGCTAATAACTATGATCTATTTTATATAGACTTATGGGGAGTAATCCATAATGGGGTCAAGCTACACGATCAAGCAATTACCACACTTAAAGAATTGTTAAAAATCAATAAGAAATTTGTTCTTTTAACAAATGCACCAAGGCCAAACAAAACAGTTAGAATATTTTTGAAAAAGATGGGGATGGAAGAAGAGATTGGAAAACATGTTTTTACCTCAGGCGAAGCAGCTCTTAATTATCTTAAAAAAATTTATCCTCTAGAAAAATTTTTTCATATAGGTCCACCCAGAGATTTTGATTTGTTTAATGATTTTAAAAACAATCAATCAAAAAAAATTAATGATAGCCAATATCTATTATGCACAGGTTTATTTGATGATCATGATAAAGATTTAAATTATTATAAAGAGTTATTTGAAAAATATATTAATAAAAAAATGATTTGCACTAACCCAGATTTAATTGTTGATCGTGGAAACCAAAGAGAATTATGCGCTGGATCAGTTGCAATGGTCTTTGAAAAAATGGGAGGAGAAGTTATTTACTTTGGTAAGCCGTATCCTGAGGTTTACAATCAATCAGTTAATAACTCTAAAAAAAATATTTTAGCAATAGGAGATAATTTGAATACCGATATTAAAGGTGCAAATCTTTTAAATTATGATTCCCTCTTAATATCGAATGGAGTTCATAAAAATGAAATTGAAGATAGAGGAATAGAAGAAGTGTCAAAACAATACGAGTCAATTGTAAATTATTCACAATCATATTTAAAATGGTAAAATTATATAAAAATTTTGATATTAAAAAAAATCATAAAGGGGCAATAATTTTAATTGGTAATTTTGATGGAATTCATTTGGGTCATCAAAAATTATTTAAATTAGCACGGTCATACAAGAAGAAATATAATCTAAATATTGGTGTAATAAACTTTGACCCTATGCCTAAAATGTTTTTTAATAAATCAATAAAAAATTTTAGGCTATCTAACATAAGTCAAAAAATCGATCTATTGAATAGAATGGATGTTGATTTTATTGTAACCAAAAAATTTAATAAAAACTTCTCAAAAACAAAATCAACTAATTTTATAGAAAATATTTTATCTAAAAAATTAAATGCTAAATTTATTTTTGTTAGTAACAATTTTAGATTTGGAAATAAAAGAGAAGGAGATGTTGATCTGCTGATTAAAAATGAAGAAATATATGGTTATAAAGTGGTAAAACCAAAACCTCTTTTGGTTAATAAAAAAATAGTATCATCATCGTTAATTAGAAATCTTTTAGAAAAAGGATATTTAAAAAAAGTTAATAAACTTTTAAGCAGAAATTGGTCTATTGTTGGCATGGTTCAAAAGGGAAGGCAAATGGGAAAACAAATTGGTTTTCCAACATGCAATATAGATATTAAAGACTACGTGTTAGCAAAACCAGGCGTTTATGCAGTTAAGGTTTTAAGAAAAAATGATTCTAAGTATCTCAAAGGAATAGCAAATCTTGGTTATAGACCCACATTTAATCAAAAAAAAATCTTATTAGAGGTTCATTTATTTAATTTTTCTGGCAATCTTTATAATAAGTACTTATCAGTTGAGTTTTTAAGATTTATAAGAAAAGAGAAAAAATTTAAAAATGTTAATCAGTTAAGAAACCAGATCAAAATTGATTTACACATTGCAAAAAAAACAAAATGAGCAAGTCACAAATAAATCTTCCTAAAACAGCTTTTTCAATGAAGGCCAATCTACCAGTTAGAGAGCCTGAAATTTTAGAGTATTGGAAAAAAATTAATCTTTATAGGGAATTAAGAAATTCTAGCAAAGGCAAAGAGAAATTCGTTCTTCATGACGGACCACCATATGCAAATGGAAATATTCACATGGGTACAGCTCTTAATAAAATTTTAAAAGATATAATTGTAAAATTTCACCAAATGGATGGAAAAGACTCCATCTATGTTCCGGGTTGGGATTGTCATGGTCTTCCAATTGAATGGAAAATTGAAGAGCAGTATAAAAAAAATAAAAAAAATAAGAATGAAGTTCCAATAGTTGAGTTTAGAAAAGAATGTAGATCGTTTGCTGAAAAATGGATTGAGGTTCATAAAAGTCAATTTAAAAGATTGGGTGTTATTGGGGATTGGGAAAATTATTATTCTACAATGAGTTTTGATGCAGAAGCTCAAATTGTTAGAGAGTTAGGTAAATTTCTAAAAGAAGGAAGTTTATATAGAGGTTTCAAACCAGTGTTATGGTCAACAGTTGAAAAAACAGCTCTTGCAGATGCAGAGGTTGAATATCAAGATCATAAATCAGATACTATATACACTTCATTTTCAGTTAAAAAATCTAATATCAAAGAACTTACAGGTAGTGAAATTGTTATATGGACTACTACACCATGGACAATACCTGCGAATAAGGCATTAGCTTACAATGAAGCTCTTGATTATGTTTTAATACAATTAAATGATGATGGCGACTTTAAAGATAAAAAGATTGTAGTTGCAGAAGCTTTATTAAAATCTGTTATTAAAGAATGTGCAATAAAAGACTTTAAGGAAATTAAAAAATTTAAAGGTAAGGACCTTAAAGATACTATTTGTAATCATCCTTTCTTTAATCTAGGTTTTGAATTTGATATTCCTATGTTTGAAGCAAGGTTTGTAACAACTGAGCAAGGTACGGGAATAGTTCACTGTGCACCAAGTCATGGTCCAGATGATTTTAATTTATGTTTAAACCATGGAATAAAAGCAATTGAAACGGTAGATGGTGATGGAAAATATACAAAAAATGTTAAATTATTTGAAGGTATTCATATTTTTAAAGCTAATCCAATTGTTATTGAAAAACTTAAAGAGCAAAAAAAATTATTATCAAACGGTGAATTGATCCATTCCTATCCACACTCATGGAGATCAAAAGCTCCGCTTGTGCATAGAGCAACACCACAGTGGTTTATATCTATGGACAGTCATCAATTAAGAGAGAAAGCTTTAAAGGCACTTGATGATACAATCTTTTACCCTAGCAAAGGGAAAGAAAGATTAAAAGCTATGATAGAAACCAGACCTGATTGGTGCGTATCAAGACAAAGAGTTTGGGGTGTGCCTCTACCAATTTTTATAAACAAAAGAACAAAAGAAATATTAGTAGATGATAAAGTAAATGAAAATATTGCAAGTATTTATGAAAAAGAAGGATCAGATTGCTGGTTCTCAGATGGTGCTCAGAGATTTTTAGGTAACAAATATAAAGCTGACGATTATGATAAGATAACTGATATTGTGGAAGTTTGGTTTGATAGTGGCTCTACCCATGCATTTGTTTTAGAAAAAAGAGATGATTTAAAATGGCCAGCATCAATGTATTTAGAGGGATCAGATCAACATAGAGGATGGTTTCATTCGTCACTACTAGAATCTTGTGCAACTAGAGGAAGGGCTCCATTTGAGTCAATTTTGTCCCACGGTTTTGTTGTGGATGGTAAAGGTCTAAAGATGTCAAAATCGGTGGGAAACGTTATTGCTCCAGAAGATATTTTAAAGAAATATGGTGCAGACATATTAAGAATTTGGGTAGCATCATCTAATTATGCAGAAGATCTAAGAATTGATCATTCAATTTTAGATCAACATGCAGACTCTTATCGAAAAATTAGAAATACATTTAGATATCTGCTTGGAAATCTTAATGATAGTTTTGAAAAAATTGATTTAAAAGAAATTAATATAAATGAATTACCTGAACTTGAGCAGTTTATGTTACATAAATTGTATTCAATAAATCATAATTTTAAAAATTATTTTAAAAATTATGATTTTCACAACCTTTATAAAGAGTTGTTAAATTTTTGCACTGTAGATTTATCGGCTTTTTATTTTGATATAAGAAAAGACACTTTGTATTGTGATCCTAAAGACTCAAAAAAAAGACATTCAACAATAATATTATTAAATGTGATCTTAAACTCATTGTTAAAATGGTTTGCTCCAATTCTTTCATTTACAACAGAAGAAATATTTAGATTATTATCTGATAAAAATAAAAGTATTCATCTTGAAAAATTTTTAGATTTTCCGGAAATTTTTAAAAATGAAATATTAAATGAAAAATGGCAAAAGCTAATTAAGGTCAGAAATATTTGTAATATTAGTATTGAAGAAAAAAGAGCCAGCAAAGAAATTGGATCAAGCTTAGAAGCAGATTTAAAAATTCAACTAGATGAAAAATTAAAACATTTAACTGAAAATATTGATTTTTCAGAATTGTGTATTACTTCAAAAGCTGTAATTTCTTATAAGGAACAATCAGACATAAATGTTGAAACAAATAAAGCCAAAGGATCAAAGTGTCCGGTATGTTGGAAAATAAGTGAAGATACTTGTGCTAGACATACTGAATGATTTTGAAATATTTAACAAAAAATTTTTATATAAAGCTAATATTGGTAGTTTTAATCTTTTTATTAGATCGAATTTCTAAATTATACATAATTTACTTAAATGAAAAAATTTATAATTCAGAAATATTTATATCAAAATTTTTAAATATTAGACTAATTTGGAACGAAGGAATTGCTTTTGGTCTTTTCTCTTTTGACCAAACTCTTTTTTATAATTTTATGACTGCAATTATTGTAGTTGTAATTTTTGTTATATTAGTAATGATAATTAACAATTATGGTTTTAAGATGTATTCATTATTGATGATTTTTGGAGGAGCCATAGGAAATTTATATGATCGTATATTTTTTAAAGCAGTGCCTGATTTTATAGACTTTCATATTGGTGAGTTTCATTGGTTTATTTTTAATATAGCGGATATATTTATTACACTTGGGGTAATATTCATGATTTTTCAAGAATTTATTGATAATAATACAAAAAAACATGAACAAGTTTAAATTTTATATTTTTTATTTACTCATAATTTCTGCAGTAACAAGTTGCGGGACAGTTAAAAAAGCTTTTGATTCAGAAAGAAAAAATAGTTCAGATGAATTTTTAGTAGAAAAAAAATCTCCATTATCCTTACCACCAGAATTTAATGAATTACCTGTTCCGGATAATAATAGTGTTAAAGTTGAAAATAAAGAAAATGAGATAAAAAATCTTATTTTAGAAAATAAAGAGGATTTACCAAAAAATCAAAAGATAAATAAAAATCTTGAACTTTTAATATTAGAAAAAATTAATTAATGTTTACGAAAAATATTAATTTTCAAATTTTTAAATATAAAAAAAAACTCTTTAACTATAGAAAAGATCTAAATTTAATCTTAAATGAGAAAAATCAGATTATCTCATCACTAACTGAAGATTATAAGGATAGTTTCTTAAAAAAAAATTAAAAGATTATAAAAAAAATTTAGATTTTCAGATTATAGGAATGGGTGGATCAACGTTGGGATCACAAGCGATTTATGATTTTCTAAAAAAAAAAATAAAAAAAAATTTTATTTTTATAGATAATCTCTTACCTTTCACCAAAAGAGATAAAAAGAAAAATTACACCAATCTAATTGTGTCAAAATCAGGAAATACAATTGAAACAATAATTAATACAAATATTTTAATAAAAAAAAGTGACAAAAATATTTTTATAACAGAAAATAAAGATAATTATTTACACCTTTTAGCAAAAAAATTTAAAGCTGAAGTTGTTGATCACAATAATTATATTGGAGGAAGATACTCAGTTTTATCAGAAGTGGGTATGTTGCCAGCTGAATTAATGGGGCTAAATCCAAGAAGTTTCAGGCAATTAAATAATCTTATAAAAAATAAAGAATTTATGAATTCTTTAGTTTCAAACGTTGGTTCAATAGTTTCTTTTTTGAAATTAAAAAAATTTAACTCAATAATTATTAATTATGATGAGCAGTCTAATAGTTTATTTAATTGGTATCAACAACTGGTAGCAGAGAGTATAGGAAAAAAAAACAAAGGAATATTGCCAGTTATCTCTAATATGCCAAAAGACAATCATAGTGTGATGCAATTATATTTAGATGGTTTTAAAAATAATTTTTTTACTTTTTTTTACGTAAACGAGGAAGGGTCTACTAAAATTAAAAATAAAGAAATTCTTTTGCCTAAAAAATACTTAAAAAATAAAAATATTAATCAAATTATGTATGCACAAAAAAAAGCAACTGAGAGTGTATTTAAAAAAAATAATATTCCTTTTAGAAGCTTTGAGATAAAAAAGAGAGACGAAAAAACTCTAGGAGAGCTTTTTTGTTTTTTTATCTTAGAAACAATTATGATTGGTAGAGCCTTAAAGTTAAATCCTTATGATCAACCAGCAGTTGAGCTAATTAAAAAAGAAACAAAAAAAATATTAATTTAGTGGTAGGTCCCAAAAATTATTCTTGAAATTCCATATTTTTTTTCTTCAATAATCTTAAGGTCTTTAAGTATTACATCTTGTTCGTTTTTATGCTTATGAATTATTATTATTCCGCTCTTATTAAGTATTTCTGCATTTTTAATATTGATTAGCACTTTATTAATATTTTTATCTTTGTACGGAGGGTCCAAAAAAATAATATCATATTGATTATCCATTGTTTCGAATATGTTGCTGTTGTAAATATCTTTTTCAATAATTTCATAATTCTTAATTAATTTTAAATTTAATAAGTTTTTTCTCAAAATTGGTAAAACGCCAATATAATTTTCTACAAAAGCTACTTTTTTTACACCTCTTGATAGGCACTCAATCCCAAATGAACCAACTCCAGAAAATAAATCAAGTATATTGGAATTTTCTAGTAATATTTTAAACTTATTTGAATGATTAATTATGTTAAAAATCGATTCTTTTGTTAAGTCTTTTAGGGGTCTTGTTTTTACGTCTTTAGGTGCAAGAATTTTTTTTCCTCTAAAAGAGCCAGATATTACACGCATTATTTTATTACTTTGTGGCCGATATCTTTTCTGTAAAACCCACCTGACCAATTTAACTTATCTAGATTTTTTATAACACTTTTTTTTGCAGTATTAAAATCACCCGAAAGAGAAACAAAATTTAAAACTCTACCTCCTATAGAATAAATTTTTTTATCTTTTTTTTTTGTTCCTGCTTGAAATAAATATTCATGACTACTTAAGTTTAATTCTTCTATATTTTTAATTTCTACATTTTTTTCAAATTTATCAGGATAACCCTTCGAGCACAAAACAATGCATAAACTTTTTTTATCATACCACTCAATATTTATATTTTTTAGATTTTCATTACAGCAAGCTTCTACAATCTTAAGCAAATCTGTTTTTAGCTTAGGTAAGATAGTCTGACATTCTGGATCTCCCATTCTTACGTTATATTCAATTAAATAAGGTTCATCTTTCACTATCATTAAGCCAGCATATAAAAATCCTTTATAATTAGATCCCATTTCTTTTAAGGCTTTAATAGTAGGATTTATTATCTTATTTAATATTTTTTCTTCTAAGGATTGATTGAGTAGTCTTGATGGTGAATATGCACCCATCCCACCTGTATTTGCTCCTTTATCACCCTCTAGAACTCTTTTATGATCTTGTGCAGTTTCAAAGTTTTTGATTTCTTTACCATCACTTATAATAAAATAGCTCATTTCCTCACCGGTAAGAAATTCTTCAATCAAAATATTTTTTGCTAACCCAAACTTTCCATCAAAAACTTCTTTTATTGCTAAATTTGCATCATTTTTATCTTTACAAATATAAACACCTTTCCCAGATGCAAGACCATCTGCTTTGACAACAAGTGGAAATTCAGTTTTATCCAGAAACGATATTGCATCATGAGCACTTTCAAAAATACCAAATTTAGCAGTTGGTATATTGTACTTTTCACATATCTTTTTAGTAAATATTTTTGAGCCCTCTAGTTGGGAAGAAATTTTATCAGGGCCAAAAATATTTATTTCTGTATCATTAAAAAAATCTACTATTCCATCAACTAAGGGTTTTTCTGGTCCAACAATTAATAAACTAATTTCGTTCTTGATCGAAAATTCTTTAATTTTATTAAAGTCTGATAAATCAATTTCAATATTGTCTGCTATACCTGAGGTTCCTGCATTACCGGGAAAACAGTATATCTTATCAACTTTAGGTGATTTTTTAATGGATAAACATAGGGCATGTTCTCTTCCACCACTTCCAATTATTCCAACTTTCATATAGTTGTATATAAACTAAAAATGAATAAAAAATTAGCAAAATTAAAATATTTACCAAATAACTTTGAAATTATTGAAAATGGTGATCATGTTATTTGCGCTGTATCAGGAAAATTAATTAGTTTAGAAAATCTTAATTATTGGAATGTTGAGCTTCAAGAGCCATATTTGTCATATGTGGAGGCTCACAAAAAAAAAGAGACTAACTAAATTTTATCTCCATCTATCATGAGACCATATCCACTCACCTGGATTTTTAAGAATAATTCTTTCCAACCAAATATTTAAATCTCTAGTGATTTTTTCAGTAGATGAGTTTTTAGAAAACTCTATGGGTTTTTCAACTTTAATATTAAAGTTTATTCCATTAAGTCTTTCAACAGAAATTGGTACCACTTTACAATTAAATTTTTTTATAAATTGTGCTGGAATGGTTGTGGTGAATGCTTCTTCATCAAAGAATTTAGACCTTATTCCTTGAGAGACTCTCTGGTCTATCATTAGGGCTATAGAGGACCCTTTTTTATATAATCTTAATAACTCTCTAACTCCACCAGTTCCTTTTTTAATTTGATTTTTGCAAATATATTTTTTTCTAATTCTTTCCATTAATATGTTTAAGAAAATATTATTTAATGGACGATATATTGCCGATAAGTTTACACCAGATTTTTCAATTTCCATCGCCATTAATTCAAAATTGCCAAAATGACCAGAAACAAAAATTACTGGAGTCTTTTCAAGTTTTATTTTTTCAAGAATTTCTTTACCTATTATATTAATATTTGATTTAAATTGATTATTTCTAAAACCTTTGAGGAACATGTATTCAGACAATGTTCTTCCATAATTATTCCACATATTTTTTGTAATGATTTTAACTTTCGATAGATTAATATTGGGAATAGCCCTTTGAATATTTAATTCGATGAGATTTTTTGATCTAAAAATTGGACCAAAAGCTTCAAATAATTTTCCACTAATATAAGATGCAATTTTTAATCCTAAAAATTTATAAATAATAAAAAGAAATGATATGATTAAGAACTCACAAAAATATTTAATTTTTTTCATTTAGTTTATTTAATTTTTTAATAAGGTTAATCTCATCTGATATTTTAAGGTCTGATTTAATATAATAAATTTTATTTCTATTAAAGTTATCTAACCTTAAATAATCTTTTTCTGTTGTTATAATATTTGCATTATATTTTTTTGCATTAACTATTATTTCATCAAAATCTTTTTTTGAATATTGGTAATGATCTGGATATTCTATGTCACTAATAATTTTCAATTTATTAATTTTTAACATCTCTACAAAAGTTTCATGATTGCCAATGCCAGAAAAAGCCATGTAATTTTGATTTTTGTCAAATTCATCTATATTTAATGGTATATATTTTCCAGAATTTATATTTATATTTGGATTTATTTTTTTGATTTGATCTTTAATGGTAGTTAAATTTTCTTCATTCCCATTTAAAAAAATGTTTTCATAAAATTTTAAGTTATTAATATTTTCTCTTAAAGGTCCCGATGGTAATGTAAGTCCATTTCCAATCCAGTTTAGACTGTTAAAACAAACAATTTCCATATCATACTTAATAGAGTTGTCTTGAAGACCGTCATCGAAAATGGCAACCTCAAAGCCTCTTGAGATTGCTTCATTGAGTGCAGTATTTCTTTTTAAATCAGTAAATAAGGTTCCATTTTTACTAAGTAATTTTTGTTCGTCAGTTTGATTTAGATAAAATTTTTTAACAAAACAAGCTTTGATATTATTTTTATCTAAAATTTCTTTTATCTTTATGGCTAATGATGTTTTTCCAGTCCCGCCAATATACATGTTGCCAACACAGATTGTTTTAATTTTTGAATTAGATAGCTTTGGTTTCGATTTGATTTTAGTGATTAAACCCAAAATGATTGAAAAAGGTAATAGTAGATAGGAAAAAAAGGATGGTTTTTTATAATCCCAGAACTTAGGTTTTTTTAATTTCATCATTAAATAAACTGTTTATCTCATCTTTAGTTTTATTAAGTATTTTTTTCCCCATTTTTGCAATTTCTAAATATTTTTTTTTGTTATTGGGGGTGGTAATTAATTTGTCTATTGAGTGAGTTAAGCTTTTTACTCCACTAACCTTATAGGCAATATTTAGTTTATTGAGCAATTTATAAGTATCCTTAAAGTTATCTACATTTGGTCCATATAAAACAGTAGAACCCAGGTTGGTAGGCTCAAGTGGGTTTTGACCTCCTTTTCCTAATATTGATTTTCCCATAAAAACAATGTCGGTAGTCTCATAAAATTTTTTTGTTTCACCGTATGTATCCACCAAGTAGATATCCGTATTATCTAATTTTTCTGGTTTAGAGCTGTGCAAAACTATGTTCAAATTTAAACCTTTAATTTCATCAACTATTTTATTAACACGATGAATATGCCTGGGTATTATTATTGTTAATAAATTCTTATATTTTCTCTTTAAGTTTATATGAACATTTGCACAAATGATTTCTTCACCTGAGTGGGTACTAGAAGCGCACCAAATTTCTTTAAGATTTAAGTTTTTTAACAAAACTTTGTCTAATGTAGTAAATTTAGATTGCCGATTATTAAAAAACTTAAGGTTTCCTATTTTTTTAATTTTTAAAACATTTAATTTTTTTAGATAATTAAATGTCTCTTCATTTTGAGGATATGCAATTGAAATATTCTGAAAAACTGAGTTTGAAAATTTTTTTACACACATCCATTTATTAAAGGTTTTTTTTGTAATCCTTGCATTAAGAAGTTTTAAGGGAATGTTTTTTTTATTAAGAATTTTAAAGATGCTAGGCCAGATTTCAGATTCAACAAATATTGCAATAGTAGGCTTCCAGTAATTTAAAAATTTATAAGAAAAAAATATAGAGTCTATTGGAAAAAATTGATGAATAGTTTTTTTATAATTAAATTTTTTAAATATTTGAGCAGAACTTAAAGTTGAAGTGGTTATTAAAATTTGATCTATAGACTTATTTTTTTCAAGCTCTTGAACCAAGGGTAAAATACTTAAAAGCTCACCAACACTAGACCCATGAAACCAAATTAAATTCCCATTCAAGCGTTTTTTTGATGGAAAGCAAAATTTTTCTTTATATCTTTTTTTATCTTCTTTTTTTTTTAAAACTCTAAAAAATATAATTAATGGAGAAAATATTAGCAGTATAGATATTAATATTTGGTATAAAAAAAACATTATCCTTTTCGAATTTGCTTTTCATAGAAATTTTTGTAAAGTTCAGAATTATTTAACAATTCATCATGCTTGCCATTTGCAACAACATTGCCAGCATCGATAATATAAATTTGATCTGAGTTTAAAATTGTTGATAGTCTGTGAGCTATTACAATAGTAGTTCTATCTTTAGTTAATATTTTTAAAGCATCTTGAATTTTACTTTCAGTTTCAGCATCTAGCGAAGAAGTTGCCTCATCTAAAAGAATTATTGGACTTTTTTTAATCATGGCTCGAGCTATAGATAATCTTTGCTTTTCTCCACCTGATAACCTAATTCCATCTTCACCTATTACAGTTTCATACTTGTTAGGCAATTTATCTATAAACTCATGTGCGTAAGAGAATTTTGCTGCTGCTATTATTTCTTCATCTGAGACATCATTTTTAGCATATCTAATATTATTTTTAATTGTATCGTCAAACAAAGTTGTATCTTGGCTTACAAGAGAAATTTTATCTCTTAGAGATTTAATTTTCACTTTGTATATAGATTGGTTGTCAATCAAGATATCTCCTGATTGCACATCATAAAATCTAGGTATTAAATTCAAAATTGTTGATTTTCCAGAGCCGCTATGTCCAACTAATGAGGTCATTTTACCTCCAGCTATATTTAAATTTACATTTGCTAAAACATCTCTTTCACCGGCGTTATATCTAAAATTAATATTATTAAATTTAATATGGGAATGAGTAATATTAATATTTTGAGAGTCTTTATGGTCGGTAATTTTATTTTGATTATCAATAATAGGCAGAATTCTGTTGGCTGCAGATATCCCTTGTTTTAGAATCATATTCATTGTTGATAATGATCTCACAGGTTGATAAGCAAGCATCATAGCAGCAAGAAAAGAAAAAAAATTTCCTATTTCAATTTCACCTTTAAGTGCCAGTTTTCCAGAATAAAATATTAAAATTGCAATCATTATTCCAGTTAAGGTTTCCATGATTGGTGACAGTCTTACAAATACAGTGTTGATCTTAATATTTTTATCTTTTAATTGATTTAAGTGACTGTCTGTTCTTGTACACTCGTAATCTTCTCTTTGAAATATTTTGATTAGTTTGTGGTTTTTAAATAATTCGATTAAGTGTGTGTTTAAAAAACCAGATTTTTCTTGTGCCTCTGTAACAACCTTTCCAATTCTTTTGCCAAGAGTTTTTGATGCTATACCGGCTATAGGTATCATGATTATTGCAATCAGTGACAATTTCCAATTTTGATAAAACATTACAAATAGTAAGCCAAATAAAGTTAAGCTATCTTTGAATAAGCTTAAAATAGCCGTACTGAGCATATTGGTAATATGGTTTACATCGTATGTAAGATTTGAAATAAATTTTCCAGAGTGTTTTTGGTCTATTAGTTGTGTATCTGCATTAATTAAAGATTTTACCATTTGAGACTGAAGAATTCTTTTAATCTCCTCAGCCACACTAATCATTATTGCTTTTGCAAAATAAAGTGAAAATCCCTTAATAGTAAATGCCACAATTATTAATAAAGGAATTATAATTATTAAAGACTGGTCTTTTTCAACAAATATTTTTTTTATAGCAGGATCTAAAAGCCAAGCTATCGCAGAAGTGCTTGCCGCAACAAAAACTCCAAAAAAAACTGATATTAATATTCTATTTATAAATTTCTTTGAATAATCTTTATAAAGTCTTTTATAAATTACCGAATTATCCATTAAAACTTTCCAATTAAAATATTACAAAAAATAAGAAGACCAACTAGATTATTGCTTTTAAAAACTTTTAAGCACATAGATGGCTTTTTTGAGTTAAAAAATTTAATTTGGTAAAAAAATAAGTGAGCAATTGTTATTAGTAGGCTTGCATAAAAAAAGTAATTATAATTCATCTTATAGCCCACAATTAAAATAGAAATAATTAGAAAAGCATAGCATATTGATAAAAAGTTTTTTGGTTTATTTTTGAATTTTATTGAAGTTGATTTTACACCTATAATTTCGTCATCTTTAATATCTTGAAACCCATATATTGTGTCGTATCCTAGTGTCCAAAATATGGCTCCAAGATAAAAGATAACAGCAATTGTATTTATTTCACCTTGTATTGCTGTCCACCCTAAAACTAAACCATAATTAAATGTTATTCCTAAAAATAATTGAGGCCAATAAGTAAATCTTTTCATTAAAGGGTATGTGAATGCCAGAGGCATAGATCCTAGGGCAAGCAAGATTGTTAAATTGTTAAAGTTGATTAAAATTAGAAATGCAAGCATACATAAAATTAAAGTATAAAATATTCCTAATTTTACTGAAACTTGATTGGATGCAATAGGCCTATTTTTTGTTCTTGAAACTTTCTTATCAAACTCTTTATCGGAAATATCATTCACAATGCATCCTGCAGAACGCATTAGAACTGATCCTAAAAAAAATAATGATAGGTAAAAAAAATAATCATTTAGGTTTTTTGAAAAATCATACGCAAGAGTTAGCCCCCATGCACAAGGCCAAAATAGCAGCATATAGCCAATAGGTCTTTTCAATCTTGTTAGTTCGATAAAGAGACTTAATTGTTTCATAATAATTTACTTGTAAATAACAAAGGCTAGTTTCATAATCAAATTGATTCGT
>Ga0209383_1000433_pt1 | contig 30210 bp, 26 predicted proteins | sample CoawatmetaG02DNA_FD_187510 | JGI IMG/M metagenome (GOLD analysis project Ga0209383, IMG submission 187510) | Marine microbial communities from the West Antarctic Peninsula - Coastal water metaG029-DNA (SPAdes) (version 2) | ecosystem: Environmental > Aquatic > Marine > Coastal ... | reverse complement strand
AATTTTCCTATGGCGGCGGTCTGTCTTTCGCCAAAGACCCGATAAATATTCGCGGATTCTCTAATGCGCCGCGTGAGAAAGGCGAAATTCATGGTAACGCGTCATGGTTCCATAAGTATGTGAGCATTGATCTCAATGTTAGCGCTACCCAGAAGCCGTCTGATGGGGAAGGTTTTCGTGCTGACGGCAGCCAGATCGGTGTCGACTTTGGCAATTGGTCGTTTGCGGCCAGCACAATGGACCGTTGGTGGGGTCCGGGCTGGGATGGCAGCCTGATCTTGTCGAATAACGCGCGGCCGATTCCAGCACTCACGCTTAGCAGAAACCGGACGCGCGCCTTCCAGAATAAATGGCTGAGCTGGATAGGCCCCTGGGATATGAGCGTGATATTCGGACAACTCGAAGAAGAGCGTGCGATTCCAAATGCTCAGTTCTTCGGCATGCGGATCAATTTTCGACCGCTGGATTCACTGGAGATTGGTATATCCAGAACAGCGCAATGGTGTGGCGATGGTCGATCTTGCAGCCTCGACACGTTTACGGATCTGTTGCTTGGTAAAGACAATATCGGCGATGCCGGTACAACGAGGGAAAACGAACCCGGTAACCAGATGGCAGGAATCGATGCTCGCTGGACCAATATGTTGGCCGGTATTCCGATTTCCTTCTATGGACAATTGATCGGCGAAGACGAGGCGGGTGGACTTCCGAGTCGCTATCTGGCGCAGCTTGGTATCGAAGGCAGCGGGATAACCCGCAGTCAGTATTCCTATCGCTGGTTCGCGGAGTGGGCAGGTACAACCTGCGATGTTCTGAAAGACCCGATCCTCTACGGTTGCGGCTACCGCCAGACGACTTACAAATCGGGTTATAGCTACGAAGGCCGCATTATTGGGCATGGACTGGATAACGACGCCTCGGTTTACAGTATGGGTGCTGTCGTCGTTAGTACTGAAGGTAATCTCTGGCAAGTACTTGGCCGATTTGGTGACCTGAACCGAGTTGGAATTGATGACTATCACTCAGTAGCTATCGTCCCTCAAGAAATGGTGAGCATTGATATTCAGCACACCCGACATTCCCCGATCGGGTTATTTGAGATCGGAATTGGCCGCGAGCGTCGAGAAATTATGGCAACGGGTGCGAATTCATCGGATTCTCGAGGCTTCATCCGGTGGATAAGCCATTAAGCTGGGACGCTTTTTACTGGCTAAGGAGGTAAAAAAGCCTCTCGTTTCTGATTTATTGGGTTTAACGCTGGTACAATCCTCGACCTTAGATATCACCGGATTCATTCAATGGAGCTCATATTGACCTCTTTCCATAGGAACCACCCTTGGTCGCGATACGTCCTTGCAGCGATCGCGATTTGCATCGTTTCGGTGACGAGCACTTCCTCTCTTGCTCAAACTTTCCAACTCTCTCCTGCCCAACAACAAATGCTCAACCAGCTGCCACCCGCACAACGGGAACAAGCAATGGATGCGATGCGGCAACTGCAATCGCAACAGACGGCGGGATCACAGCAGTCAATTAACGAGCCGATTCAACAGCCAAATCCAATCAGCACAGATAACATTGATGACATTCTCGCTTCGGTGGAAGCGACAGCACAGTCGAGAAGTCGACTTGTCGTTAACTTTGCGCTGATTGAAACATTAACGCCGCAACAATTAAGCGTCCTTGATGAGGATGCGGTTTTGCAGAAGCTGATTGGCAGTCATCTTTTTGTACTTGATGATTCCGGTGTGCTGTCTTTGCAGGGCTTAGAGACGGTTCCACTGCTCGGTCTTTCGGAGGCTGATATTAATCGTCGATTGATGGCAGAACCATCTTTATCATTTTTTTTGATCGACGCACGTATTCTCAGTCAAGAGCTGATTGGCACTGAAGCACTCCAACCGTTTGGTTATGACGTCTTTAAATCAAGGGATGCGTCTTTGAGTTCACCGTCCAGTGGTCCCGTGCCACTGGACTATGTGTTGGGACCCGGTGATTCAATTCGCGTGCAGTTGTTTGGCAATGTCAACGGCATCTACGAGTACGAAGTCTCTCGTGATGGTGTTTTGCATCTACCGGAGATCGGCCCGGTCACTGTCGCTGGCTTGCCATTTTCAGAATTTCGCACTGACCTAAATAAACGCGTACAGGAAATGCTGATCGGCACACAAGTTAGTGTGACGATGGGGCAGTTGAGAACGATACGTGTGTATGTGCTGGGTGATGTCACTCGTCCTGGTTCCGTTGTTGTCAGCGGGCTCGAGACTATGACTGGAGCGCTAGATCACAGTGGTGGTGTCAGTCCTATCGGATCACTTCGCAATATTCAGCTAAAACGAAACGGTGAAATTGTTTCGTCACTGGATGCGTATGACTTACTTATCCGAGGCGATACGTCTGGCAATAGCCGGCTGCAACCTGGCGATGTGATATTTGTGCCGCCGATCGGGAAGACCGCGTCCATCCGTGGTGCTGTAAAACGTCCGGCTATTTATGAAGTCAAGCGGCTGACGACAGCAGCTGATTTAGTCGGTCTTGCGGGCGGGCTTACGCCTGAGGCATATGCGAAGGGCTCACAACTGCAAAGAATAAATGAGAGCGGTGAACGAACCATTCTCTCAGTCAGCTTGAATGATGAGTCCGGAAGCACAGTTCGTATCATGACAGGCGATGCGTTACTGATTCCCGCAATTCTGTCTGAAGTAGAAAATTCGATTGAACTTGCAGGTTACGTGCACCGGCCCGGTGATTATCCCTGGCATCCGGGGATGCGTTTGACCGATCTGATCAAATCGACCGAGGAACTCAAGCTTGGCGCCGATATGGATTACGTTCTCATTCGCCGTGAAGGAAAGAAAGGTGAGCCCATAACGGCTTTGTCGGCGAACCTTTCTGCAGCGTTACAGGCTCCGGGTAGTGCTGGCGATATAAAGCTTGAGGCGGGCGATACCGTTCACATATTCGGCCTTGCATTGGGACGACAACGAGCAGTCCAGCCGTTACTTGCAGAACTGATGTTGCAGACGACGATTGATTTACCGGCACAACAAGTGGAGGTGTCGGGCAATGTGCGTGCGCCAGGAATATATCCGCTTGAATCCGAAATGCGAGTCAGTGACCTTATTCGTGCTGGCGGCAACTTCTCTGAAGATGCCTATGTGCTGAAGGCAGAGCTAACGCGTTATTCAATGCAAGCCAGTGGCATTCGCCAAGTTAATTTTCTTGATATTGATCTGAATGCGATTCGTCGTGGTGATGAGAATGCGGACGTTCTTCTCAAGCAATACGATTACTTGATCATCAAGCGCGCCCCTGAATGGGACTCTAACTGGACTGTTGATCTCGAAGGCGAGGTCGTATTTCCAGGTACCTATCGAGTGCGCCGCAATGAGACTTTGGATGAAGTCATTGAGCGTTCTGGTGGGCTTACACTAAATGCATTTCCCGAGGGCGCAGTATTCTTGAGAGAGTCTCTTAAGGAAAGTGAGCAGGATCAAATTACATCTCTGGTGAACCGCATGGAAATGGATCTTGCTACACTTTCAGCGCAATCAGTAAGTGCAAGTAACGGCGATTCGCTTCGCACAGGTCAGTTGCTTCTGGAGCAGCTAAAGAAATCGGAGGCAGTTGGGCGGCTCGTTATTGACCTTCAAAACGATGTTGCTCGTTCAGTAGGGCACATCATGGTCCGCGACGGCGATCGCTTATTAATACCGATGGCACAGCAGGTTATTACCGTTATCGGCGAAGCTCAACAAAATTCCTCGCACCTATATCACTCTGATCTGTCACGCGATGATTATATTAGTCTTAGCGGTGGGTTGACACGTAAAGCAGACAAGAAATTTATTTACATAGTTCGCGCTAACGGTGAGGTCGTCACCAGAAAGCGGTCCAGGTGGCCTGGACGGACTAAGAGTATGAATATTCGACCCGGTGACACAATCGTTGTGCCGCTGGAAATAAATCCGTTAAACCCATTGACGCTATGGACGAGTGTTACTCAGATTTTATATCAGAGTGCGATTGCGGTTGCGGCCATTTCCTCGCTAGCGCTATGATCAAATCATGCGACTTGGCTGGAAGATTTTCATACCTAAATATGCTTAATAAACAGTCATGAGCGAATCAAAGCAAGAAAATTCACTGACACTATCCGACAATGAGGTTGATCTTCGAGAATTGTTTAGCTTGTTGTGGGCGGGAAAGTGGTTGATTGGGGGTATTAGCTTCACAGCGGCAATGATAGCCGTTGCCGTTGCATTCAGCTTGCCCAATATTTACAGGGCCGAGGCTCTGTTGGCCCCCAATGACCCGCAAGGTACCGGCGGCTTGTCTGCATTGGCGGCCCAATACGGTGGTCTGGCCAGTTTGGCTGGCATTAACCTTAATAGTGGCTCCGCCGATAAAACGGCACTCGGGCTTGCGGTTTTGAAGTCTCGGAAATTCGTTGCCGGATTTATTGAACGCCATGACATTCTAGTGCCATTAATGGCAGTCGAGGATTGGGACGCAGAATCGGGGGAGCTTAAGATTGATCCAAGGGTTTACGATTTAGCGACAGACCGGTGGGTGAGAGATGCAAGACCACCAAGAAAAGCGACGCCTTCGTTGCAGGAAGCGCATAAAGTATTCATGGAAATTTTATCGGTTAGCCAGGACAAGAAATCTGGCTTTGTAAGCATAGCTGTTGAGCATTACTCACCAACCGTCGCTAAGCAGTGGGTTGATTGGCTGGTGGGTGATGTTAATTTCAGCATCATGCAGCAGGATGTTGCAGAGGCGGAACAGGCCATTGCTTATCTTAATGAACAGATTGAAAGTACATCCTTGGCTGATTTACAGAATGTATTTTTCAAGCTCATCGAAGAGCAAACAAAGATAGTGATGCTGGCCAAAGTGTCGCCGGAGTATATGTTAAGAACACTTGATCCTGCCGTTATTCCGGAGATACAGTCTCGACCCAATCGTGTATTGATCTGTGTATTAGGAACTCTTCTTGGTGGAATGTTAAGCATGATATGGGTATTGATTAGACACTATGCATTCCGGACTGCAGAGGACGCCCAGTTCGGCTAAACCCATAGTATCTTGTGGTTATAACGAAGCCGCGTTCAAAGGTTAAGGTGGCCATAGAAAGGGCAGGTATTTAATCTGCAACCGTCAAAAGAAACATAAAAAAGAGCGATAAACTTCTCTGTGCAATTAATTTTGTACCTCACTGCATGAGATCTGAGGCTGCACTCGTGAAAGTGTTGAGTGGGCCTTTGACCTATGCGCTGTTACTTATGAGGCCCAATATCCGAAGACGGCACATTGCCCGCTCAAGGATTGGAATTCATTAATGCTGGGCTCTCTTTCCCGACGGTGCATTGACAGCACTGCTGCATGACCCATCTAAACGAGTTAACAGTTGCCACTACCCGTCATTCGCATGATTCACATGAAGGGCTGTGCAACACGTAACAGCATGCTGCAAATGATAAATTCAAGCTTGGCGGATGCTTGACTTGCTGGTCAGAAAATAAACATATCTTTACAGGGAGTGCAGCTGAAGGCATGATGTTCACTCACTGAACATCATGCAGTATTCATCGATAAGCAAACAATTTAGTTTGCTGTGGCCTCCTGCTCAGGTAAAGAATTATGACCGATGACGTACTCTACTATTACGTTCTTAAGCATCTTGAAGATAACCCCCGTATGACTCAGCGGCAATTAGCTGAGGTTCTAGGCGTGAGCTTGGGAAAAACCAATTATATGATCCAGTCATTACTGGATGTTGGATGGTTGAAGCTAGGGAAATTTAAACGGTCGAATAATAAAATGGGGTACGCATATCTTTTAACCCCAAAAGGCTTAGCTGATAAAGCTAAGGTTGTGAAAAAATTTCTAGACAGAAAAAGGGACGAATATAAGCGCTTAGCTTCAGAGATTGATGCCCTAGAGCTTGAAATATTAGAAACGCAGAAATAATTGAAGCTACAGCATTACTGAAAATGATTCGGTTTAATGAGGGTATTCTCCAATGCGATAAGGGCCCTTATCGAAAGTCTAAAAAATATTAGGTGAGCATTATGATACAAAAAGTGAGAAGAGCCGTTATCCCGGTCGCGGGATTGGGCACCCGAATGCTGCCAGCAACTAAGGCCATGCCAAAAGAATTACTTCCAATTTTCGATCGGCCGATTATTGAGCATGTAGTTAAAGAGGCTATTGCAGGGGGCATTACTGAAATCATCTTTGTTACTCGCAGTGGTAAAGAAGCGATTGAAAATCATTTTGATGCTAATTATGAGCTTGAGCATAGGCTGGAAAAAAAAGGAAAGGAAGTAATTCTTGGGACGGTAAAAAATATCATTCCTGAGGAGATCAGAGTTACTTCAATTCGGCAAAACGACGCCCTGGGCCTAGGGCATGCCATTCTTTGTGCAAAGCATCTACTCTGCGGCGAGCCTTTTGCGGTTCTACTGCCTGATGTTATGGTTCTTGATCAGGCTTCCCGCGATATAAACCATAGCTTCGCTTCACTACTTACCGCTTGGGATTCGACAGGAGTGGGGCAAATAATGGTCGAGCGTGTAGCCACATCTGCTGTTGAAGATTATGGAATTGTGGATTTAGATGGATGTCTGGCTACGCCTTTCTCGAGTTTTAAAATTAAAAGGTTGGTTGAAAAACCCTCCCCCAGTGAGGCCCCCTCCAATTTAGCTATTCTTGGGAGATATATTCTTCCATCGATTGTTTTGGACTTTCTCGAAAGCACAGAAATGGGAATTGGTGGAGAGATTCAGTTAACCGATGCTCTGGATGCATTGTTGAAAACAGGCGATCTGAATGCATTTTTAACAGATGCTTCAACCTTCGACTGCGGTAATAAGCAAGGCTTTCTGGGTGCTAATCTCGCTTTAGGTATGCGAGATTCAGATACTAGGGAATATTTGATATCGTTACTCAAAAATGATTTGGGCTTCGGGACAATAATATGAGTATTTGTGCTGTTATTATGTCAGGCGGCTCTGGTACCCGCCTATGGCCTCTATCTAGAGCCGCGCATCCTAAACAGTTTCTGGCCTTAAATGGTGAAGAAACGATGCTTCAGGCCACGGTCAGACGGCTGGATAATCTTAATATTCAATCGTCAATTACCATCTGCAATGAAGAGCATCGTTTTTTCGTGGCCGAGCAGCTACGTGAAGTAGACAGGCTAGGCTCAATTCTTCTAGAGCCCGTCGGGAAAAACACGGCACCTGCAATTGCGCTAGCGGCCTTTGCATCACAAGACGACCCCTTACTACTGGTGCTTGCTGCTGATCATGTAATTCAAGATGAGGCCGCGTTTACCAAGGCTGTAAATGCTGCTATCCCGTTAGCGGAGTCAGGAAAGATTGTTACCTTTGGCATAGTGCCAAATGAACCACATACAGGTTATGGCTATATCAAGCGTGGTGCCGAGCTTGGTGCTGGTTATGCTGTAGATAAGTTTTTTGAAAAACCAACAGCTGAGAGTGCGGGAGATTATGTTGTATCCGGAAATTATTATTGGAATAGCGGTATGTTCCTTTTCAAGGCAGGCCGCTATCTTGAAGAGCTCAAAAAATTCCGCCCAGACATCTACCAAGCTTGCGAAGCTTCGATGGCAACAACTGAACCTGATTTAGATTTCTTGAGAATTGATACAGAAAAATTTGCAGCATGCCCCAGCGAGTCAGTCGATTATGCAGTGATGGAAAATACCGCCGATGCGGTTGTGGTGCCGATGGATGCTGGTTGGAGTGATATAGGGTCTTGGTTATCACTTTGGGATATAAGTAAAAAAGACGATAATGGAAACGTCACTCACGGCGATGTCATGCTTCACAATTCCAATAACTCCTATGTCAGGAGTGATAGTAAATTAGTTTCTGCTATTGGAGTAGATGATTTGGTTATTGTTTCCACGAAAGACGCCCTTATGGTTGCGCATAAAGATGCGGTTCATGACGCGAAAATTATCGCCCGGAAATTAAAAGAAAATGCGCGTAGCGAGTGGGAATTGCACCGAGAAGTTTATCGTCCATGGGGTAAGTATGATTCCATTGATGCTGGCGATCGTTATCAGGTCAAACGCATTACTGTGAAGCCTGGCGCAAAGTTAAGTGTTCAGATGCATCACCATCGAGCAGAACACTGGGTGGTTATATCTGGCACTGCGAGAGTAACGAATGGCGATAAAACCTTTTTGTTATCTGAGAATGAGTCTACCTATATACCGATTGGTGCTGTACATGCCCTTGAAAATCCTGGAAAAGTAGAGCTTGAGTTAATTGAGATTCAGTCGGGATCGTATCTTGGGGAAGACGATATTGTTCGTTTTGAGGATGTTTATGGACGCTCCTCAAGCTAAATAAGATCAATAAAAATCTATGTTTGGATTGAAAGCTAAATGATTGAAAAACCAAAAATCTATGTCGCTGGACACCGCGGTATGGTTGGATCGGCGATAGTTCGAAACCTGAAAGGCCTTGGCTATAAAAATATAGTGACACGGACACATGGCGAGCTAAATTTGACAAATCAGGCTCAAGTGCAGGATTTTTTTAAGGCAGAAAAGCCAGATCAAGTTTATTTGTGTGCGGCGAAGGTTGGCGGTATTCATGCTAACAATACCTTTCCTGCCGAATTTATATATGAAAATTTGATGATCGAGTCGAATGTTGTTCATAACGCTTGGAAATATGGCGTTAAAAAGCTTCTTTTCCTAGGCTCAAGTTGTATCTACCCCAAGCTAGCCGATCAACCAATACTAGAAGAGTCGCTATTGACAGGAATCTTAGAGCCAACCAATGAATCTTATGCGGTTGCGAAAATTGCAGGTATCAAATTGTGTGAAAGTTATAATCGTCAATATCGGAAAAGTTATGGAGTTGACTATCGTAGCGTTATGCCTACAAATCTTTATGGACCTGGCGATAACTATCATCCAGAAAATAGTCACGTAATACCTGCTTTAATTCGTAGATTTCATGAGGCTCAAATTCATCAATTGCCTGAAGTTGTGATTTGGGGCTCAGGACGTCCTCGACGGGAGTTTTTGTATGTTGATGATATGGCGGAGGCGAGCGTTCATGTTATGAATCTTGAGTTAACCGAATATAGGAAACATACAGAGGATATGCTGAGTCACATTAATATCGGATTTGGGAGTGACATCACTATCCAGGATCTAGCTAAACAGGTGGCCAAGACAGTAGCGTATGAAGGTGCAATAAGTTTTGATTTGAGTAGACCTGATGGTATGCCCCGCAAATTAATGGATAGCTCCCGCATTGAATCACTTGGTTGGAAGGCTTCTGTTAGTTTGGAAAATGGGCTTGCTTGTGCTTATGCTGATTTTGTAAAAAATAATAACCTATTGAGAATGAATTAGTTTAATGAGATTAGAGTTTATGAATCCTAAAGCGAAAGTTGCATTGATTACTGGTATTACCGGGCAGGATGGTTCTTATTTGGCGGAGCTGCTCTTGGAGAAGGGGTATGAGGTACATGGTATAAAGCGCCGCTCAAGTTCATTTAATACTCAACGGATTGATCATATATATCAGGATCCTCATGAAGGTAATTCGAATTTTAAATTACATTATGGCGATTTGACCGATTCAAGTAACTTGATCCGTATTATTCAGGAGGTGCGACCTGACGAAATATACAATTTAGGCGCACAAAGTCATGTGGCAGTGAGCTTTGATAGTCCGGAGTATACAGCTGATGTAGATGCTTTAGGTGCACTCCGTATTCTGGAAGCTATTAGGATCCTGGGGCTTGAAAAAAAGACAAGATATTACCAGGCCTCGACATCTGAGCTGTATGGTGAGGTGCAAGAAGTTCCTCAAACTGAAAAAACACCTTTTTGTCCTCGAAGCCCATATGCAGTTGCGAAGCTATATGCCTATTGGATCGTTGTGAATTATCGAGAGGCCTATGGCATCTATGCATGTAATGGAATTCTCTTTAATCATGAAAGCCCAAGACGAGGTGAAACTTTTGTCACAAGGAAGATTACACGAGGACTAGCAAATATCGCGATGGGGCTGGAGGAGTGCTTGTACATGGGTAACTTGGACGCACTGCGTGACTGGGGCCATGCTCGTGATTATGTGCGCATGCAATGGATGATGCTGCAGCAAGACTCTCCTGAGGATTTTGTAATCGCAACGGGTGTTCAATATAGCGTTCGCGACTTCATACTCTGGTCAGCAAAAGAATTAGGGTTGACGATAGAGTTTGAAGGGCAGGGTGTGAGCGAGCTAGGGATTGTGACGAAAATTCAGGGCGATAAGTGCCCATCTTTGTCAGTAGGAGATGTAATTATAAAAATTGATGAGCGGTACTTTCGACCTACTGAAGTTGACAGTTTGCTGGGGGATCCAACAAAAGCAGAAAAGGTTCTTGGGTGGAAGCCACAAGTTACAGTACAGGAGATGTGCGCTGAAATGATGGCGTCAGATCTGCAGTCAGCTCGCAAGGCCGCCATGCTGTTAGAGAATGGGTTCTCAGCTTCAGGGGTTGAGAATTGAGCATACTTCTAACAGGCGGTCTTGGTTACATCGGCAGTCATACTGCAGTTGCATTGAGTAAAGCGGGGTATGACATAGTCATATATGACGATCTATCTAACAGTAAACTTTCAGTTTTGAGTTCTATTGAGCAGCTATGTGGTCGAAAAGTTGATTTTGTAGAGGGGAGCACCCTAGATACAGCCAAATTAATAAGATCCTTGCGGGATTTCGGTATAGTTTCAGTTGTGCATTTAGCCGGTTTAAAGGCCGTTGGAGAATCTATAAAATCTCCAATCCGCTACTATGATACTAATATCGGCAGCGCGATCTGTCTGTTGAAGGCCATGCAATCTTTAAGCATAAATCATTTGATTTTCAGTAGTAGTGCGACTGTTTATGGAGCCCCTGAGTTTCTTCCAATTACTGAAAATCATCCAAAAAAAGCTCTCAATCCTTACGGTCGTACAAAATTGCAAATTGAAGATATGTTAAGTGATCTAGCTGTATCAGATCCTGATTGGCGAATTGCTTGTTTGAGGTATTTTAATCCTGTAGGGGCTCATGCGAGCTGCACTATAGGCGAGGACCCTCATGATGTACCCAATAATTTGATGCCAAGGATTGCAAGAGTAGCTTCTGGTTTATCAAAGCAATTATTCGTATTTGGTAATGACTATCCTACCGATGATGGAACCTGTGAGAGAGATTATGTTCACGTAGAAGATTTAGCTGAAGGCCACTTGGCGGCACTAGAACACCTTAAAAAGCAAAAAACGACATTGGAATTTTTTAATCTTGGGACAGGACAGAGCTGTAGCGTTTTGAAGCTCATATCTATATTCAAAGAAGTTACTGGTAAAGAGGTACCAAGCGTTATAGCCCCTCGTCGTTCTGGTGATTCTGCAATATGTTTTGCGGATGTCACTAAATCTAAAGAGATGCTGCATTGGAGGGCAAGAAAATCCATCGCTGAAATGTGCTCAAGCGCTTGGGAATTCCATCATTCAAATATCGTTAGCTAATTAATCTCTGATAGAAGAAAGCCCTCTCAAATGACTGGACATCGTTCTAGATGTTAGGCATATCACTTAGCGCCCGCATTATCTTAGTGTAATTAAGGAAATTTACTCGTTATTAAAATGCCAATAAATAAACTAAAAATAGTTGTGAAAAATTTTCTATGAATTGTGATTTTGATTCTGTTGTTATAGGTGCCGGTGTAGTTGGATTATCTATAGCTCGCTCCTTAGTAAACTCTGGTCGTAAAGTTCTTTTATTGGAGGAGGAGGCAGCCATAGGTCAAGGAATTAGCTCTCGTAATAGTGAGGTAATACATGCTGGAATTTACTACCCGTTTGGCAGTTTAAAGAGGCGCTTCTGTATTGATGGAAGAAAGCATCTAGTGACTTATTGTCAGTCCCGCAATATTGAATATAAGTTATTAGGAAAATTGATAGTAGCTAACACTAAAGAGCAAGTGGACGATTTGTCGGTAATATTGTCGAATGGTGTGCGAAATGGCGTTTCTGACTTAAAAATGATTGATGGCAAAGAGCTAGAGAAGCTAGAGCCGAATCTTAAGGCTAAAAAAGCAATATTGTCACCGTCCACAGGAGTCATTGATAGCCATGAATTTATGCTTTCGTTGCAAGGTGATTTTGAATTAAATGGGGGGCTTGTAAGTTTTAATAGTTCAGTTTGTCAGATAAGGAAGGCAGGTGGCAGTTTTGCTATTTCGGTTTTAGGACATGAGGATTTTGAGGTTTCGTCTAGAGAGCTTATAAATAGCGCCGGTTTGGATTCTCAGACGTTAAGTTTAAAGGTCGCTGGCATAAATCAGAATTCAATTCCTAAGGCTCGTTACTGTAAGGGAACTTATTTTAGTCTCGCTATTCGATCCCCATTTTCAAGATTAATATATCCTGTCCCAAATAACGCCGGTCTCGGCGTTCATTTGACACTTGATTTGGCTGGACGGGCTAAGTTTGGTCCAGATGCGGAATGGGTAAAAGCTCCTGAATATACTGTTGATCCAGCCCGTAGAGAGAGGTTTTATAAAGCCATTCGGGAGTATTATCCAGCATTAAATAAAGATGATTTAAATCCAGATTATGCAGGGGTGAGGCCTAAGATAGTTGATGCTGGGGAGCCCTCTGCCGATTTTATGATTCAATTTGAAAATGAGCATGCTATAGAGGGTTATGTGGCTCTCTACGGAATAGAATCTCCAGGTCTCACTGCTTCCTTAGCTATCGCAGATTATGTGCGTCAATCGCTCGATGAAAGAATATACTAAATTTTTGATATAAAAGAAGGGCAAACGATGAAAATTATGGTTACTGGTAACTTGGGTTATGTAGGCCCCTCTGTAATGCTTCAGTTGCGTCGGTCCTATCCTTCAGCTTGCTTGATTGGACTGGATTTGGGATTTTTCTCGCATTGTCTCACTGGAACTGAGATGTCACCCGAATCGATGATTGACCACCAAATTTATAAAGACGTTCGTGATGTTGAACGGGCCGATTTTGAAGGTATTACTGCGGTAGTGCATCTAGCTGCAATAAGTAATGATCCTATGGGAAAGGCTTACGAAAGAGTCACGGATGAAATCAATTGCCAATCTAGTATAAAAATCGCCGGTTTGGCGAAAAGTGCTGGAGTTCGAAATTATGTTTTTGCTTCTAGTTGTAGCGTTTATGGTGAGGCGACTGAGTTTGCCAAAAAGGAGGGGGATAGATTAAATCCTCTCACTGCATATGCGAATTCTAAAATTGATACCGAAGTAGGTGTGAAGGGTTTGGCGACAGGAGAGTTTGTAGTTACATGTTTACGGTTTGGTACTGCATGTGGATTTTCTGCTAGGACAAGACTTGATTTGGTACTTAATGATTTTGTTGCAGGGGCAATAGCTAACGGCGTGATTGGTATTTTGAGTGATGGCACACCTTGGCGACCTCTAATTCATGTTTCTGATATGGCGCGTGCTATTGATTGGGCCGTCAGTCGAAAGGCTCATAATGGAGGTCCGATGTTGGTAGTAAACGCAGGAAGCGATGAATGGAACTATCAAGTTAAGGAGCTGGCCGCCGTTGTTGCGAGAGAGATTCCAGGTACGGAGCTTGATATTAACTTAGATGCGGCGCCAGATAAGAGATCCTACAGGGTAGATTTCGCTAAATTTCGAGAATTAGCTCCGAATTATCAACCACAAATTTCTTTAATAGAAGCTGTTAGAGGCCTGAGGGATGGCTTATTAGGAATGGGTTTTTCAAATGGAGAATTTAGAAATTCAGATTTTATGAGATTAAATGTTCTAAACGGTCATATTAATTCGAAGAGAATGACTGATAATCTTAAATGGATAGAAAGATAGAGCTATTAGGGAATATTTATGGAATTCAAAAATACGGAGATAGGCGGGCTTTACGTTGTCGATATGAACAGGCTGGAAGATGAAAGAGGTTTTTTTGCTAGGGCCTTTTGTAGTGAAGAGTTTGAGAGGATGAATCTAGATTCTAACGTGATGCAAGCGAATATATCTTACAACAAATTAGCGGGTACACTCAGGGGGATGCATTATCAGAGATCTCCTTATCAGGAGACTAAATTCATCAGATGCATAAGTGGCTCAATTTATGACGTTGTAATAGATCTACGCAAGGACTCTCCAACATATCGTCAGTCGTTTGGGATTGAGCTGAATGACGAAAATCGAACAGCATTGTTTGTTCCAAAAGATTGCGCCCATGGTTTCGTTACACTTAAGGATAATGCGGAAGTTATCTACCTAGTGAGTCAGTCTTATGTGCCAGATGCTGAGCAGGGTATTCGCTGGGACGATACGCAATTCTCTATCGATTGGCCTGTTACTCCAGTGGTAGTCTCGCCAAAGGATGCTAGCTGGGATAATTATTCAGACTAGGTAGAAAGTACCTTATTTTTGGCCACCTCAATCAATATTTTATTATGAATATTTGATTTTGTACTTTTGAAGATAGTTGATTGAAGTTATCAGACTTTTTTACAAACTTAAATTTAATAACCTAGGAAAGTATTCCATGAAAGTTGTAATTTTAGCCGGTGGTTTCGGTACTCGATTGGCCGAATTAACTGGGGACCTTCCAAAACCGATGGTGCCAATTGGAGATAAGCCCATTTTATGGCACATCATGAATCACTATGCCAAGTTTGGCTATAAGGACTTTGTTTTGGCGCTAGGATATAAAGCCGAAGTTATAAAGCATTTTTTCTTAAATTATCCTTCTTTAAATTCAGATTTTACCATCTGCATGAGAACCGGTGATATTGAATGGCATAATAGGGTCGAGCAGGATTGGAAGGTAACACTAGTTGATACTGGATTAAATAGTATGACTGGTGGACGCTTGGGACGATTGAGTAAGGTGCTAGGTGACGAGACGTTCATGCTCACCTATGGCGATGGCGTATCTGATGTGGATATAAGTGCTCTAGTCGAATTCCATAAAACACATAATAAAATGGTCACTGTAACTACAGTTCACCCGGGGGCTAGATTTGGTGAATTGGACCTCAAAGAAAATGCGGTGACGTCTTTTAAAGAAAAGCCCCAAACTAGTCAAGGATGGATAAATGGTGGTTTTTTCGTTATGGAGCCTAAGTTCCTAGATTTAATACAATCCGATGATACGATTCTTGAAAGAGAACCTTTAGAAAAAGTTGCATCCATGGGTCAATTGAATGCCTTTAGACATGAGAAATTTTGGCAATGCATGGATTCAGTTCGGGATAAGCAATACTTGGAAAATTTATGGAAAAATGGAGACGCACCTTGGGCATAGAGGGTTCATACAAAATTTTGGTCATAGGTGGCTCGGGTTTCATAGGCGGCGCTATTGTTAAGCATGCTATTTCCATAGGGTGGGAAGTTGATAGCATGGGTTTAGCAGTACCCTCCAAAGAAAAACAAATTTCAGGCGCTAACTATATTCGAGCTGACATTACTAATCCTGACACTTTAAAGATCCTATCTAGTAAAAAATATCATTATGTTGTGAATGCCGGAGGTTATATTAACCACAGTATTTTTAGTGATGGTGGCAGCGAAGTTTTGGGTGCTCACTTTGGAGGGGTTGTTAATTTAGTTCAGAATATTAATAAAGCCAAGTTGATACGTTTTGTCAATATTGGCAGTAGTGATGAATATGGCGATGCAGCGGCGCCTCAGTTAGAAAACACGAGAGAGAGGCCGATATCTCCATACTCTGCAGGTAAAGTAGCCGCAACACACTTGCTCCAAATGCTACATAAAACAGAGGGATTTCCAGCAGTCGCTCTGAGATTGTTCTTATGCTATGGCCCTGGACAAGATCACATGAGGTTTTTACCTTATCTAATATCTCGCTGCCTTGCTGATGAAGAGATCAAGGTTTCACCAGGCGAGCAACTTAGGGATTATTGCTTTATTGATGATATTGTTGAGGCTGTTTTTATGGTCTTGTCGAACGATGCTGCGGATGGCAAGGTTTTTAATATAGCTTCAGGAAAACCAGTTTCAATACGGACAATTGTTGAAAAAATGGTAGATATTATTGGTTCTGGGAAACCTAATTTTGGAGCTGTGCCATATAGAGAAGGTGAGAGTATGGAGTTATATGCAGATATCAATTATGCAGATGAGGTTTTATCTTGGACTCCAAAAACACAGCTATCAGAAGGCTTAGAGAAAACCATCAGGTTTTACAGGAGTCAGTTAGCTTGATTAATAGCTCCGATTGAATAGCGGGCGTCTAAGGTATTTTTATTGGAGCGAATTTTTTTATATTATTTTTTTAAGGGTTTCTTATGAGATATGTTGTTACTGGTGGAAGTGGCTTTATTGGCTCGCACTTGGTGAGGGCTTTACAGGAAAGAGACAGTGAGATTGTTATTATAGATAAAATTTCAAATCACAATAATTTAAACCAATTTAATAATAACTCCAAGAAAAAATACTTTTTTGCTGATCTTTCTGACCCATATATTACAGAAAAAATAATTGAGGAAGATGACGTCGTTTTTCATCTTGCAGCTCAATCCCATGTCGATGTATCTTTTATAAGTCCTCTTGAAACCACAAAGTCAAATGTCCTAGGTACTCAAAGCATTCTGAATGCATGCCTAAAAAATAAGGCTGAGAAGCTAATTGTAATGAGTACTGATGAGGTTTATGGCTCTGTAGATCGAATAAAAGATCATAACCTATTGGATCCAACCAACCCATATAGTGCATCTAAAGCAGCTGCAGACATGATCGTGAATTCTTACAAACATATGTATGAAGACATGAACATTGTAACCTTAAGATCAAATAACATTACAGGTCCTGGCCAGTTTATTAGGAATATTATTCCTAGATTTAGCTGCCTAGGTATTCTTGGTAAAAAAATGACGATCCATGGGGCGGGAGAGTCCAGAAGAAGGTATCTATGGATAGCTGATGTTGTAAGTGCTTTATTACTACTTTCAGATGAGGCTGAGAGGAATAAAATATATAATATCGGCCATAATAAGAGCTACTCAAATATAGAAATTGCTCAAATGATAGGGGGCTATCTCAATTTAAGTGATTTTATATCTTATGAGGATGATAGGATTTTTAATGATGCAATTTACCCATGTGACTTTAGCGAAATTCAAAAAGATCTTGGCTGGAGTGTTACCAAGGACTTAGAGGAAGTGCTCCCAGAAATAGTTGAGTGGTATAGGAATAATATTAAATTATTTGAGAAATATTTATAGTTCCGTTTAAATAAATAAATGATTTATTGTAGATAAAAAACGTTTTTATTATATATCTTCCTAACTTATTTTCGATCTAACATAGCGACTAAACCGTTATTCTTCAAGCTCCCCCCCCTCAGTATTGATGGGCAAGTCAATTTACAGGTAGCCAATGACTCATGAATACACCTGTTATCTCCGTCATCATGTCAGTATACAACGCTGAGGACTATCTTCATGAAGTAATAGATAGCGTTTTAGCTCAAACCTTTGAAAATTTTGAATTCATTATTTCAAATAATGGGTCGATCGATAATACTAAAAAAATAATTGCCTCTTATCAAAAGGTAGATAAAAGGGTCGTTCTTTTTGATCATGAGGATTTGGGTTTTTCTAACTCATTGAATCAAGCTATCGGAATGGCTAAAACAAATATTATTGCAAGAATAGATGCTGATGACGTCATGGAGTTAAATAGATTAGATGAGCAGTATAATTTTCTAAATAAAAACAAAGATGTGGCTGTAGTTAGCTGCTTAGCAAATTATATAAATAATTCTGGGGAAATAATAGGGAAAACCTTTTCTGACCTAGATAGCGTTGAAGCAAATTTGAAATATATTAATGAGAATGAACCTATAGGATTATTGCACCCTGGTGCAATGTATTACAAAGATGCATTTATAGAAGTAGGCGGATATCGACCAGAGTTCGCACCTGCAGAGGATATTGATTTGTGGAACAGGTTTAATGATCATGGGTATTGGGTTGTAGTGCAGCAAAAAATACTAATGAATTACAGAATGATACCAAGTTCAGAAATTGGGAAAAATTTCAAAAAGTCCCGGCAGAAGTATGAGTGGTTGAGAGAGTGCATGTTGTTACGTCGTGATGGGAAAAGTGAAATAAAATGGGAGGATTTTTTAGAAAAACAAAAAAAACTACCATTGGTAATAAAACTGAACAAATATAGGAAGGTCCAAGCTAAATATCTATATAGAAAGGCGGGCATTCAATTTGGCGCTAGAAATATGATTGTCTTCATTATAAGTATTTTGGGGGCGTTAATACTTCAGCCAAGTTATTCCGTTAATAAATTAATCAATCAGAGACTTAGGAAGTTCTGAGATATTACTTAATTCCTAATTAAGGCACTGCTTATAATATGAGATCTAGAGTCAATTTAATAAGCTTATTTGTTCAAGAGCTCTTTGACGAATTAAATGTCGATAATATTCAGTACGCCATATTGCGAAACTATGAATCACTTCCTAGTAAGCCAATGGATACTGATTATTTTGATCTTGATTTTTTGATTTTGTCAGGAGATTTAAGGAGCTATATAAAAGCAGTTAATAAAATTGCAGGCAAGTATGACTTATTGGTTATCAAGAAGTTAGAGAGGGAGTATGTTAAAACAATTCGGGTGGCCCACATTGATCCAGATGGTAAAGTTCATTCAGTTCAACTAGATTCTCATATAGCGGGTCAAAATTGGTGGGGCTTCTTCTATTTAACTGAGGATGAAATTTTAATTAATAAGTCTTTATACAAATCTTATTTTGTAGTGAGCGAATTTCATCAGCATTTGTTTAACTGGCTAGATAAATTATTTTTTGGAAATTACGTTAAACAGAAATATAAAATTAATATATTAAGAGTTCTTGTTGAAAAAAATAAAGATCTCTCCTATTTTTTGAGCAAGGTATTTGGGAGAGAATTAAGTGACCAGTTAAATATTAAAATAAAATCTGGAGACTTAGAGGGAACTCTTGCCTATCGTAATAAAATGATCAAAAAACTTCGTAAATATTCGTTTATGAACTTTCCTTTTTTAACGATTATTTCTAATATAAAATTTTATTATTTTGAGGTCTTGCTTTATATTTTCCCGCCAGGGATTTGCTGTGTGATGGATGAATCTAATGATTTATTGATAGACAGGTGTTATCGGGAGTGCATGAAAGCTATTTTAGGAGATCAAATAATATTGACGTATGAGGGAACTTCTAAAATTAAATGGCTTCAATTTTATTTGAATCAAGTATTCCCAATAGTCAGGAAAGGGGGGCTTGTATTTATTCGATCATCTAGTAAAGCCCAATACATAACTAAAAAATGTATATCATTTGATGGTTCTTACAATAATATTATTGAGAAAATACTAGCATCAAATAAAACGCAAAGTTTTATGGGGGCAGCAAACATTTATATAGGCAAAAATTTGGTTGAAAAAATGTGATGTATCTTTATTTGAATGGAATAGTTCTTTAGCTATGTTGATAGTCTTTTTAGGTGTTGATGGAAGTGGTAAATCAACAGTTATAAATAGTTTCGTTAATCATATAAGCAATGAATGGTCCGAAATTAAATATGTTCATTTCCGACCCACATACTTATTGAGGGGGAATGCGAACGATAAGCCCGTTACGAATCCTCATGAAGGAAAAAGTAGAGGATTGATAATGTCATTATTAAAGCTTCTGCTTTTTGCTATTGAGTATAATTATGCTTTTTATGTCCATTACAGAAAGCCAGATCAATTGGTAGTTTTCGATCGATATTATTATGACATTCTCGCTGATCCAAAGAGGGCAAAGGTTTCTGCACCTAACTGGGTGGTTAAAATTTTTGAGAGACTCATCCCAACCCCAGATATAACTTTCTATTTACATGCGTCAGCTGATGTCCTGTATGGAAGAAAACAAGAGATTGCTCGCGATGACTTAGAAAATATTCTGCGAAATTATTCAAGTATGGCCGATACCTATAATTTTTATAAAATAAGCTCTGAAACATCAATTCAGGTTACGCTCAGCGAGATCCTATCCATTTATAAGGATGCCAAGAGTGACCTAGGCTGAACCCTCAAGATGACAAAATATAATATACAAAATACTCTAAGCTCTAGTAGAGCAATCGCTCTCATTGCTGGGTTCATTTTGTCATTTATGTTTATTCTTAATGTTGCATTAGGTAATGCCATTATGAATTTCATTTCTTTTGGAGTGCCGCTTAATGAATTGTTGATAGGACTTTTGTTAGTCATATTAGCTTCATTTGGATTATTAAAAATACCAACTGGTAATGGAGCTGTTTTTTTATATATATGGCTATCTTTCGGCTTAGCGTTTTGGCTGCCTATTGGGTTTTTTAATCATGGGATTGTCGCCGGCCGAGATGCTACACAGTTACTAGATGCTACAGTTCTCTTTGCAACGTTTAGCATCTTAACGCGACTGACTTCTATTTCTATATTAAAAGCCTGTAAGAGTATTCTTCTCTTGGGGTTAACGTTAGAATTTTTAGATAGAGTTGTATTGTTTCAATTAACTGATATCACTGTAAGTTCATTTCAAGAAGTGCCATTGTTTGGAGGAACTGTTGGTAGTAGTGTTATTGTAACTTCTTCATTTTGGTTCGGTATTGTGATGAGAGATCACATCTCTCAAGCATCCTCAAGATATCTGATTTTTATTTCATTTGTTTTAGTACTGCTGCTTCAAAATAGATTCTTATATGTATCAATGATCACTACAAGTATCATGTATTTGTATATAACTAAGACTGCCTTTTTAAATAAAAAGGTTTTGAAGAAAATATCAATATTTTTTGTTTTACTTGTATTTTTCGAGCTATTTATAGGCTCCTTAGTCGAAGGTTTGTTGGGCCTCCTGCCAGGATCAGAATATATAGAATCAAGGAGGTTATTTAAATATGGTATTGAAACTTTGTCTTTGAGTGGAATAATTGATCATTTGGGTACAGGGTTTGGTATAGAAAATGAACTATATAGTGGCGCTGCTGGTGGAGTATTTCAACGACTTGGGTGGTGGTATACCATATTCGATACTATGTTTTCAGATTGGTCTACTTTATTTCTAGGTATGGGATATGGAATTCCTCTTACTGATTTTCATGGTATTAGTGTAATTAGAGAACCGCATAACTCATTTGTTTCAGTATTTGCTAGGAATGGATTGGTTTTATTCTTTATGTGGTTTATTTTTCACGCATCAATAGTTTTCATTAGTATTAATTCGCTTAAAAAAGTTTTTGAAGAGCGCTATGAATATAAACTACTTTTAGTCTCTCTTCTTTCTATTATTAGTACTCATGTATGTGCTTTAGTAGAACCTGCTTTCGAGAACCCTCCGATAGCAATTTCCACATATATGTTTATAGCATTGTCCTTGGTGATGCTAGCTAGATTGAAGAAGCTCAAAAGACTGCATAAATGAAAATATTAATTTCAGCCTATGCCTGTAGCCCTTATCAAGGATCGGAAGCCTCTATGGGGTGGGGCTTTGTTCATGAGTTATCCAAATATCATGATTTAACTGTTTTTGTAGAAGCGGAAAAATTCAGAAATGATATTGAGCGTTGGCTTATAGATAACAGTAATTATTCAAAAATTAATTTTATTTTTGTTAAGAAAAGGCGAAATAGATGGCTTAGAAAGATATGGCCACCGTCATATTATAAATACTATAAAGAATGGCACCTCAATGTATTTAATATTGCTAGAGAGCTGCTCTTGCATGAAAGCTATGATTTAGCTCATCAGTTAACTATGTCTGGTTTTCGAGAGCCAGGATATTTGTGGAGGTTAGATGTTCCTTTGGTCTGGGGGCCTATTGGTGCTATGGGATATTTTCCTGCTAAGTTTCTTTCCCATGTTGGATTAAAAGGATTTTTTTATCACGCCGCATATAATTTCTATAATTATATCCATATGAACTTTCTAGCTCGACCGCAGAAGGCCGCTAGAAAAGCTGGCTATGGTCTCATCTCGGCAACATCAGAGACCCAAAGATTCATTAAAGATCTTTGGTCTCTTGAAAGCACGATCATTAACGAAATCGGTATTCCCAATCTTGAGGAAAATATAAGTGTAAAAGGGCGTAATCTTAACGAGCCAATTCGCCTTATATGGTCTGGATTACATATTTCACGTAAGGCGTTGAATTTAGCAATTTACTCCGTCTCACAGCTTCCTCAGAATTTAGATTGGGAGCTTCATATCTTAGGAGGCGGAGAATTAACTGAGAAGTGGAAGGAGTATGCTGATCACTTGAATGTATCTGATCGATGTAAGTTCCATGGAATGATCACTAGAAGTGATGCGCTGGATGTCATGATGTCCGGCCATATTTCGCTTATTACTAGTCTCAGAGATCTGACCTCGGCAGTCACCATAGAGTCTCTTACGTTAGGCTTGCCAGTTATTTGCTTGGATCATTGTGGGTTTTCAGATGTAATTGACGACTCATGCGGAATAGCAGTTACTGTGACTAACTTTGGTGAGGTAACTAGTGGCATATCTGAGGCCATTAATCTATTGGCATCAGATGAATCGTATCGCCAAGACTTATCGAAGGGGGCGCTTGAAAAAAGTGAAGCATTTTCTTGGGGCAACAAAGTGGACAAATTAAACGAGATTTATATTGAAACATTGAATGATTACGATGCAAATAATTAGTAATTCAAAAGACTACATTCATCAGTACAGCGAGAAATTTTCTGGATTGCTAACAAAAATATTTAGTAAGGACATTAATGTATGTTCGGAAATTGATGAAATCACTGAATCAAAGAAATTTTATTTTTTTTTGAATAACGATAAGTCTTTAAAGTTTATATTGCCTTATTACGGGAACTCTCATCTTCTATCATACCTATTACCGACACGGCTTCCCTCAAAGATAATTCTAGTAGCGCTTAAAATTCTATATAGATTAAGAATTTTACGGTTTTTGAACAATGTCTTTGTTTTTTCGATAACGGGATTTGATGATGTTAATTGGCAAAAATATGGATGGCCCCAAAGGAACCCTCCTAACCTCTTTATACTAATAGGAACACCAAAGGAAAGCCAAAATGCAATAGTCTTTTTGGATGATGAAAAAGAGCCTAAAAATAGTTTAATTTTGAAGTTCAGCATAAATAATGTCTGCAACTTAAAAAATGAATATATTTCCGGCAGGGCAATAGCATCAAACCCTACCAGCTATATCGTTTTTAACGATGAAGAGAGATACCTAACTCAGAAATGTGCTACCGGGTATAGGAAAATAGCAGAATTAAATAATCACCATGTGGATTTTCTATCTGGGTTAATTGTTTCAGGTAATAAGAAGTCTGGCAATCATGTAAAGGCACACCTTCAGAGAGGAGTGGCGACTCTGGATAAGAATCATGCAAACTACGCCTCTTTAATGCAGCAGTTGATTGAGCCTATTAGAGATTCGGCCTTATTCCTTGAGGCACATGTCCATGGAGATTTTTCTCCATTCAATATTATCTATTCTCAATATCCAGATAAATTTTCCGTAATAGATTGGGAAAATGCAGATTTAAACCGCCTCGCTCTGTCTGATTTATTCAATTATGTGTACATCAAAGATTGTCTGTTTATTCGAAAGGGATCATTAGACTTAGATTCATTTATTTATACCATGGCCCAAAAATATTTTTTGAATGTTGGCCATGACATCACAGCTTTAGAGTTCTACGAGTATAAGATTATAAGTGTTGTTACAGAATTTACGGCCAGGCTGCAGGATGCGGGAACGGAAGATATGTATGTTAGATATTTATATGGGATCATGCAAAATGAAAATAAAAAAAATAATCTCAAATTTAGCTAATATAATCAATAGGTTACTTTTTCGATCACGAATAGATGACCGCGAGAGGACGCATCCGATAAATGATAATTTTGGATATAACCGCGGTACTCCGATTGATAGGTTTTATATTAGACAAGCAATTGATGGCTATTCCGAAAATATTAAAGGGACTGTACTAGAGATTGGGGGACGTCAATATACAGAAGCTTACTCAAAGACAGACCCTAAAGATTCATTCATATTAAATTATATCCCAATGCCAGGTAGTAACGTTATCGTTGGAGATCTTTGTGATTACAGCTCATTAGAAGGGCGGAAATTTGATACCTTTGTATGCACTCAAACCCTTAATTTTATTTATGACTTCAAGTCGGCGATAGATACATCGTATGAGCTGCTAAATGCAGGAGGGTATTTTATTGGTACCGTTGCCTCTGTTTCTAATATTTCGAAGTATGATAATTCTCGATGGGGTGATTTTTGGCGGTTCACGAAAAAAGGAATGGAAGCAGTGCTGGCAGAAAGTAAATTTGAAATTATTGATATAAAAGGGTTTGGTAATGTTTTGGCTGCAAAAGCCATGTTTGATGGATTTGTTGTAGAGGATTTTGATAATAACGAGTTGTTGAATTTTACTGATTCTGGCTATCCAGTAATAATAAGTTTTTTATGTCGGAGGTCCATACTTAATGCATAAAGTAAATCTCACAATGTCATGGGATGACGGATCACCACATGATATGCGATTAGCAGAGTTATTATCTCAGTATAATATTGCCTCAACTTTTTATATTCCAAAGAACAATATTGAAGGAATTCCAGTATTACCTGAAAGCGATATAAGGGCGTTATCGCAAGAGTTCGAAATTGGTGCGCATACTATAGATCACGTTAGGTTAAACCGTTTATCTCATGAGGAACAAGAATATCAAATCAAATATAGTAAAGAGTGGCTTGAAGACTTAATAGGAAAACCAATACATGGATTTTGCTACCCAGGAGGGGTTTATGATCGCTCCTCAATTAATGCCGTAAAAAAATCTGGATTTTATTATTCAAGAACTACAGAAAATTTTAGTAATGAGATTATTGATCTCTATGAGATGCCGACAACATTACAGCTTTTCAATCATAAGAATTATATTTTACTTTCCAATATCATTAAGTCCAAGAATAGTTTGAGCAAAGTCTATAAGTATCATCCTATTTTACTAAGCAACAATTTTTCTAAAAGATTTGAATATGTTTTAAATTATGCAATAAAAAGCAGACTGGATTATATCCACTTTTGGGGCCATTCATGGGAGTTAGAGGAATATAATCAATGGGGTCTTTTAGAGGATTTTTTTAAAATTATTCAAGAGAAGAATCAATCTCTGTCTTTTAAAACAAATTACCAGTGTGCGACTCTAAGCGCAGAAAAGATTTAATAATTGAAAAAATCTAAGATTCTTTTTATTCTTCATCGATCACCGCCACCTCATGGTGCTGCGAGAGTGGGAGATTTTATTTCCACTAGTGCTAAATTAAGTACAACTTTCGAATGTGAATTTATTAAAATTCAATCGTCTGAAAAAATTGATGATATTGGTGTAGTCAGTTTAAAAAAACTATATTTAGCAATACGTCTGTTTTTCGAATTATTGTTTGCATTGGCGATATTTAGACCAGATAAAGTGTATTTTACCGCTTCCGTAAGAGGCACGGCATTTTATCGCGATCTGTTATTGTCAATTTTGTGGAAATTATATCGCCTCTTTCAGCCTGCAGATGTCTTTTATCATTACCATACCAAAGGAATTGATAGTTTCGTCTCATCATCAAAATTACATCTAATTTTAACCCGCTTCTTTCTCAAGAAGGTGAATATTGTATTGCTAAGTCCTCTCCTAAAAGAGGATTTTAGAAAAGCAAGGGTCTACCAAAAGGTTGCTTTTCTCTCAAATGGTGTAAAAGACTCAGTTAGTGAAGGTAGTTTTAGTGAAAATATAGATCGAAAATATGACAATTTGAGCCAAATCCAAGTTCTCTATTTATCTCAAATGACCAAAGAAAAAGGGTATGACGAAGTATTAAATCTTGCTCGCCATACTAAAAATCGAAATATTCATTATCAGTTTGCTGGCGCTTGGCAGAGTCTAGAGGATGAAGAGTTTTTCTATGGGTTTGTTAAGAAATATGCTTTAGAGGAAAGCGTTACATATCATGGTTTCGTTGGCGGAGTTGAAAAGGATAACCTTTTTAAAGCGTCACATTTACTAGCTTACCCTAGTCGCAATGATGCTTTTCCGCTTACGATAATTGAATCACTGTCTTACGGTGTTCCTGTAATTGCCACCAATCAAGGCGCTATTCAGCTTATGCTGGATGTAAAATGCGGGATTGTTGTTGATCATTTCGCGGACTTTTTAAGTGGATTTGAGAGGTCACAATTGAACTTAATCAATAGAGAGACGGCACACTATTGTCGGAATAGATTCTTACGGGAGTTCACCTTGGAAAGGTTTGAAAATAATCTCATTGGAGTCTTTAATGACTGACATAGCCTTTGAGTGTCAGTGCGTAATGTCATACCAAATATTCAGCGACCATCTTGAGAAGATTGGTATTGATGGTGATAATCAATTGGTTATAAACACTCTAAATCCCCATTCTTATGCTTCTGCAAAAAAAGATAATTTTTTTGCAGAAGCACTTAAGAAGTCTGACATTGTTTTGCCTGACGGTAGCGGGATTGTTTTAGCCGCAAGATTATTGAATAAAATAAAAATTAAAAAAATTTCAGGCGCTGATCTCCAGGATCATTTGCTTTGTGTTCTCAATAAAAATAATGGCTCCGTTTTTTATATGGGTTCGACACCGCAAACTCTAGACTTGCTGAAAGCGAAAATATTGAAGAATTTTCCTAATATAAAAGTCGGAACATATTCGCCTCCGTTCAAGCCTGTTTTTTCGCAAGAAGATAATGATCTTATCATTGAGGAAATAAATTCATTTTCTCCCGATGTGTTGTTCATTGGTATGACCGCACCAAAGCAAGAGAAGTGGCTTCACCAGAATAAAGGCAGACTTAATTTTAAGATCGCGTCCTGTATAGGGGCAGCATTTGATTTTTATGCCGGCACGGTCATTAGGGCATCAAAATTCTGGATCAATCTGCATTTGGAGTGGCTTATAAGATTCATGCATGAGCCGAAAAGGCTCTTCCGTAGGAATTTCATTAGTACACCGTTGTTTTTGACTGATCTTTTTTTATACATATTCAAGATCAGGAAATAATGGTTCATTGGTGTGGCTAATTACTATCTGCTCTGCGCTCGGTGGCGCCTCTCCTTGAAAGCACATTTGAAAGAAACTCAAGTGTTCTTACTGGGGCATCCTCAGAGATGCCGGATTCTTCCTGAGTGTCCACTGAATTTCGCCGAGTGGATAGCCTGTTTGTTTTTTAGCATGCTGCCATGCGGAGTCTTTAGCTCTTGACTGTATTTTTTAAGAGCCGATTGTGCATGTTTAGGATATAAGCAGAGATGAATAATATGATTAAATTGGCTAAAAAAAATAGACGCCTTAGTTGGACCTTGGTCGACCAAGCAATGGTAAGTGGCGTAAATTTTTTAGTTGCCATTGTCATAGCGCGCTTTCTTGGAATTAAAGAATTTGGTGTGTTCACGCTTTTGTGGATGTCAGTACTATTTATTCAATCCATTCAAATGGCAATGATTAGTTCTCCAATGATGTCAATTGGACCAAAGCAGGATAATAATGAAAGAGCTAGTTATTATGGAGCCGTTATTACACATCAGATTATTTTCTCAATAACATCAAGTGTTTTTCTATATATAGCTATAATTTTAAGTAATTATTACTTCCCACAATGGAGCATTGTTGACTATGCTTTTTTATTATCCTTAACAGTATTTCTTTCACAAAATCAGGATTTTATTAGAAGGTTATTTTTTATTGAAGGAAGAGTCTTAGCTGCTTTTCTTAATGATGTAATTAGTTATGGCGGTAGGCTGGTAGTTTTATTTGTATTATTCCTGAAAGCAGAACCATCTCTGCATTCTGTTTTTTGGGTAATGTCCATTACTTTATCGATATCTGTCATATCGGGATTTCTGATGCTTTATAAGCCGTCTTTTGATTATCAATACAATCTTAAGATACTTCAAAGACATTGGAAAATGTCTAAATGGTTAGCGGGTTCAGCACTAATGCAGTGGACATCTGGGAATTACTTCATTGTTGTTGCTGGCGCACTATTTGGCCCCATTTCTGTGGGCGTTTTAAGGGCGGCTAGTAATATTATTGGAATAAGCAATATCTTATTTCTAGGCTTGGAAAATATTGTGCCTCAATCTGCTAGCAGGCATCTTATAGTTTCAGGGGTAGCTGGCCTAAAGTCTTATTTAATGAAAGTGTTTATCTTTGGCGGGGTAGCAATATTGGCATTAGCAATATTCCTAAGCGCTTTTTCCGAGCAAATATTAACTCTTCTATATGGGAAGGAATATGCTGATTATGGCTATATATTAATATGGTATTCAATGATTTCTATCATCTCATATTCGATTATACCTTTGTCTATTGGCTTAAGGACTCTTGAGAATACAAAGCCACTATTCATCTCATATTTCATCACTACTATTTTTTCGATTTTGACGGCTAGTATTCTCGTCGCAACATTTGAATTAAATGGTGTTATGACCGGCATGCTGATAAATAATCTGATTATGTTGCTGATAGCGTATGTGTGTTTTACAAAAACCTGTCAGCCTGACAACCATTAACGAGAATGAGAGCGTCTCTTTCAATACGTAAAAAGGTATCGAGACTCACCGTGAGAATATTAACAGTAAGCGGAGTAATTAACGACAGAACTTCTGCAGAAGTTGATGCCTCTAGGGGCGCTCGGGAACTCGATATGTACTACGATAATACACTGCACCTAAAGCGAGCCACAGCAGAAACATAGTGCTATCCGGTACGGAAAATATTTGGCCAATAAGTCCAATGGAAGCCGTGACAAAGACCATCATTAGGATTAACAGCAGGGTTTTTCTGGTAGATAACCCGGTATCCAGTAAAATATAGTGTAAATGATTTCGATCAGGAACAAATGGGGACTTTCCGCTTAAAATTCGTCGTAATACGCTACCGGTGAAATCGAAGATAGGTATGGCAACTAGCCACAATCCCGTCACTGGGGACATCGAGGGTGACTCACCTTGACTGAGCGATATTCCTAGCCAAATTATAGCGAAGCCTAAAAAAGTACTTCCCGCATCACCCATAAAACATTTTGCTTTTCGATTAATATTTGAGGGGATATTACAGAGAAGAAACCCAAAAATGGTTGCCATTAATAGTAGAGTTAAGTTTAAGGTGATGCTATCGATGCTGAGAAATGCCATGAAACCCAGCACAATAAAAGTCACCCCGCCTGATAATCCGTCAATACCATCCAGAACATTGAATGCATTGATCATAGTCAGAGTAACCAGGATCGTAAACGGTACGGAGAAGACTCCCAAAGCCCAATCAAAAAACAACGGCGACCCAAGACTTGTGATCTGAAGATTGGCCAGAAATATCATCATTAATGCGACCCAGGTCTGGGCGATTAAGCGAACTGTTGGGGATAAGTTGAAACGATCATCGATCACTCCAATTACAATTAATAACGAGCTTCCCAGCAGTAGCCAGCTTATGGAAGGTAGGATTCCCAACGATAGCCCACCAAAGAGTAGCCCAAGATACATTGCAATCCCGCCAACAACGGGAGTTGATTTTTCATGTGTCTTTCTCCCCCCTGGAGTATCGACTAACCCAATTGCCATGGCGACTGGTCGCAGCGCCAATATAAATAGTACAGTGATTAATAGCGTACAAAATAATGATACAACCAAACCCATCTTTCAGTCACCGTTTGTCTATGCAGCATGCAGCTATGTTCCGCCTAATTGTAATGCCCTATCATTAACACCAATTAGAAATATAAGTATTGTCTGCATTATAGTAATTATCGCGGTGAAATATGCTTCATCGCTGAGCCGAAGGGAAGATACTATAGATCCTTTGGCCATCGCGCGATTAATAATTCTTCGTCCCTTAATGTCCTTACGCTCAAATCGGTCTAGCTCAAACCATTCCTGACTGATTTTTAGTGGCCTTGAAAGGCGCTCAGCTTAATCATTAGACTCGCTATATCCAGAGCCATATGCCACGTGATTGGCTCAAAACGACGTTATACTGTATTCGTTAAATGCTAATAGACTCGAATTGATCAATGAATATAA
>Ga0209383_1000432_pt1 | contig 30213 bp, 29 predicted proteins | sample CoawatmetaG02DNA_FD_187510 | JGI IMG/M metagenome (GOLD analysis project Ga0209383, IMG submission 187510) | Marine microbial communities from the West Antarctic Peninsula - Coastal water metaG029-DNA (SPAdes) (version 2) | ecosystem: Environmental > Aquatic > Marine > Coastal ... | reverse complement strand
AGATAAGCCAGAATCTAAAGAAGTAAGAAAATATCTTGGTCAATTTCTCATGGATAGAAGGGTTGTAGAAATTCCAAGGTTTATTTGGTGCTGGATTTTACATTTTATTATTTTAGTTTTTAGGCCCGCATCTTCGGCAAAAAAATATGCCCAGATATGGACATCTAAAGGCTCACCTCTTTTAGTAAACGCGCAAGCACAATCAAAATTGCTAAAGAAATATCTAGAAAAAAATTACAAGCAGCCTATAGAAGTTTCCTTAGGGATGAGTTATGGCCAGCCATCAATGAAAAAAGCTTTTAATGAATTAAGGGAAAAGAACTGCACAAAAATTCTTCTTTTCCCACTTTACCCTCAATATGCAGCCTCATCTTCTGCATCTGCAATGGATAGTTTATGGAGGCTATTATTGAAAACAAGGAATGTACCTGAGATCAGAACAATTCGTCATTATCATGATCACCCAGCATATATAAATGCATTAAAAGTATCGGTGTTAAATTATTGGAAAAAGAATGGTAAGCCATCAAAATTGATAATGAGTTTTCATGGTATTCCAAAAAAATCTTTATTCCAAGGTGATCCCTACCATTGTGAGTGTCATAAAACTGGACGTTTATTAGCAGAAGCTTTAAATTTAAAGGATAGCGAGTATCAAATCTGCTTTCAGTCTAGATTTGGTAAAGCAGAATGGCTAAAGCCATACTTTGCAGAAGTTATTGCCGATCTTGGTAAACAAAAAATAAATAATTTACACGTAATATGCCCAGGATTTTCAAGTGACTGTCTTGAGACACTGGAAGAAATAAATATGGAAGGAAAAGCTATATTTACCAATAATGGAGGGAAGAATTACAAGTATATCCCTGCTTTAAATAGCAACCCCCATTGGATTGAAGCAATGGGTATAATCTCAAGTGCAAACCTTCAGGGGTGGCTTGATCCTAAATGGTCTCTGGTAAAAGAGCAAAAAGAATCGAACTTAACAAAAAAACAAGCTGAAAAATTTAAATAAGAAAAGCCTATGATAATTCTAACTGGTGGTGCAGGGATGATTGGAAGTATGATTGCTTGGCACCTAAATACAATTCTTAATGAAAATGAATTTGTTGTTTTTGATGATCTAGCAAATCAAGATCAAGAAAAAAACCTTGCCAAAAGAAAATTTATTGATTTGATTGATAAAAATAATCTTCCAAAATACATTAGAAATAATAAAAAAATTACTGCTGTTATTCATATGGGAGCTATAAGTGCGACTACGGAATCAAATTTTAATAAATTATTAATTTCAAATATTCGTTATAGCCAAATGCTATGGAGCTGGTGTTCAGCAAATAAAGTACCTTTCATCTATGCAAGTTCTGCCGCTACTTATGGTGGTGGAGAAAATGGTTATGATGACAATGAAGATTTATTATCAAAATTAATTCCTTTAAATGCTTATGGCTATTCAAAACATTTTTTTGATCAATGGGTTTTTTCTCAGGTCAATTCAAATCAACCTTCGCCCCCTCAATGGTGTGGTTTAAAATTTTTTAATGTTTATGGACCAAATGAATATCATAAAAATAGAATGGCCAGTGTTGTTTTCCATTCATTTCAACAGTACCAGAAAGAAAAAGAGATAAGATTATTCAAAAGTGAAAATAAAAATTATAACGATGGGATGCAATTAAGAGATTTTATTTATGTGAAAGATGCAGTTGAGTGTGTTGTGTTTTTTCTACAAAATAATCATATTTCAGGACTGTTTAATTCTGGAACAGGAAATGCACAATCTTTTAAAGATTTAGCTGAAGCTGTTATCCAAAATTTAAAAGGTGATAAATCTAATATTAAATATATTAATATGCCAAGTGATTTAAAAGGTAAATATCAATACCATACTGAAGCCAATCTTGATAAGATAAATGATTTAGGTTTAAACTTAAAATTTAAAAACTTGAAAGAAGGCGTAAACGATTATATGCAAAATTATCTTCTTACTTCAGATAGGTATGCTTAGCTTTGAAAACAAATTTAATTGAAATTGTAAATAATAATTTTAACGCAAAAAATAAATGGTGTTTAGTTATTGGTGACCTCATGCTAGATCAATATATTTTTGGCAATGTTGAAAGAATATCGCCTGAAGCACCTGTGCCTATTTTAAAAAAAAATAATCAGGTAGATAGGATTGGTGGTGCTGGTAATGTTGCGCTTAACTTATCTGGCTTGGGTATAAAGACAATTCTAGTTGGAGAGGTTGGAAATGACAAAGCTGGGGACACGCTATCGGATTTATTTAGTGCAAATTCTATACCTACTAAACACCTAATTAAGAAAAAAACTACCACTACAACAAAAACAAGGATTATGAGTGGTCAACAACAACTGGTTAGGCTTGATGAAGAAGAAATTTCGACTGGCCCCAGTAAGTCTGAGTTAAAGAAAATATTAAAGCTGATCAAAAATAGTCCGAGTGTCATAATTATTTCAGACTATGGAAAAGGATTTTTATCCCCTAATTTTTTAAAGCTAGTCATACAATCTGCTAATAAAAAAAATATTCCTGTTCTAATTGATCCAAAAGGAAAAGATTTAAAAAAGTATCGTGGGGCTACAGCAATTACTCCCAATAAAAAAGAAGCTTTTTTATTGGCGAATTTAATGAATAAAGATGATCAATTACTTAATACTGCATTAAAAAAAATAATAAAAGAATATGGCTTTAATTTTATTGCTATGACTCAAGGTGAGTTAGGCATAAAGCATATAACAATGAATAAAGTAGAGAATTTCCCTTCAACAACATCTAAAGAGGTGTTCGATGTCTCAGGAGCTGGTGATACTGTCATTGCAACATTAGCGGCTAGCATGATTGCAAACACCCCTCTTGAAGATGGATTTAGATTGGCTAATCTAGCTGCCGGAATAGTTATTAGGAAAATTGGAACTATGCCGATTCTTAAACATGAATTATTAAAAGAACTTCAATATAAAACCATCACAGAGCATAATATTGGCAAAGCAGTTCCTAAGAAAGAGTTACTTGAGGTCGTTAAAATTTTAAGAGAGGACAATCTCCAAAGTGAGAAAATAAAAGATGTAAAAATAGGCTTCACAAATGGTTGTTTTGATATTTTACATGCAGGTCACGTTACTTATTTAGAAAAAGCCAAGAGGCAGGTAGATTATTTGATACTTGCCCTTAATAGTGATGCTTCAGTCAGGAAAATTAAAGGTCCAAAAAGACCAGTAGTAGGAGAAGCCGATCGAGCTCGCGTACTTTGTGCTCTAGAATCAGTTGATCTAGTTGTTTTATTTGATGAACCTAGCCCTTTGAATTTAATTAAATCAATTAAGCCTAATATATTGTTTAAGGGTAACGATTACACTGTAAAAAACGTAGTCGGAGCTAAAGAAATGAAACTATGGGGGGGAAAGGTAACCTTAATACCAGTTGTCAAAGGTAAGAGCACAACTAAAATTATCAATAAATTAAATTAAATCTTCAATTTTCTCGATATAAGTTAGCCCATTCTCCTCGCATATATTTTTCCAATTCTTAAGATCTGTCCAGCCATAAATAAAAATAAAATCTAAATTATATTTTTGGGCTGTCTGAATATCATACAAAGAGTCTCCAAGAAATACCGCAGGTAGGAAACTTTTATTCTTTAGTTTATTCTCTATAATTTCATGTTTGGAAGAAGGGCTTCCATAAATCCCTCCCTCAAAATAAGAAGTAATTTTTTTTTCCTTAAAAAGAAATCTTAATTCCTCTTGATCTCCACCTGAAGCTACCATCCATGTCGATTTTTGATTTTGGGATTTAAGCTTCTTCATTCCACTAGCAACCTCACAGTCTTTTAGGAGATTAATCACCTCTTTATTTAGATTACCTACTAAGGTATTCATAGAAGAGTCTAAAATTTCTTCACCCATAATTTCTTTTAGGAAGTATTTAAATTTTACATTCCGAGATATACCAGTAAGATTTACATGATGTACAACAAGCTCTTCAGCTTGGGTTTTGGTTGCCCCATAATTAGTGGCAGCATTCCTATAAGCTTCTATTTTTTGAAAATTAGAGTTAAGAATAACCCCATCGCAATCAAAAATAATCGTATTGTATTTTTTTAGATCAATCACAAAATATTTAAATCGAGTTAGCTTGCTTTGCAAGTTGTGTGATTGCTGCCCAATCTTTATTTTTGATTAAGTTTTTTGGAGTAAGCCACGTTCCACCACAAACAGGAACATTAGGTAATGCTAAAAAATCTGGTGCAGAGTCAACAGTTACTCCACCAGTTGGGCAAAATTGAACGTCAGAAAATGGTCCTGAAAAGCCTTTCAGTAAATTAATACCGCCTACAGCTACTGCAGGGAAAAGCTTCAAGAAATAATATCCATCGTTATTAGCATTCATAACTTCGCCGCCAGAAGAAACTCCTGGAAGCAGAGGAAGCTCTATATCTTTACAAATTATACCCATCTCATTAGTATATCCTGGGCTTACAGCAAACTGACTACCTGCAAGTTTAGCATTTGTTGCATCAGATTTTGTTCTTAAAGTTCCTGCACCAACAATAGCTTCAGGGACTTCATTTGCTATCCTCTCAATTGCCTTTAAAGCACAGTTAGTTCTTAATGTGACCTCTAATACCTTTATTCCTCCAGCTAATAATGCCTTTGCCATTGGTACAGCATCGTCAATATCTTCTATTACAATTACTGGGATTACAGGGCCATATTTTGCTAATTCGATTGTTTTCATATTGCTCTCTTAAAATTTAATTAAATCCAGGTTATTGCTCCCTCTTCAGCAGATAAAACATTTTTTCTCATACTGCCAAAAAGTTCTCTACCAATTCCATGACCATTATTTACTTTCTGTTCCTCGCTCATTTCTTCTGGCTTTCTTTTATCCCATTCAGCATCATCAACAAGAACATTTAATGATCCTACAACAGCATTCAATCTAAGAATATCGCCTTCCCTTATTTTTGCAATAGAACCGCCGGCAGCAGCTTCTGGGCTCATGTGGATAGCCGCAGGAATTTTACCTGAGGCTCCGCTCATTCTTCCATCAGTTACAATTGCTACTGTAAATCCCTTGTTTTGAATTACAGATAATGGTGGGGTAAGTTTATGGAGCTCTGGCATTCCATTTGCTTTTGGTCCTTGGAAGCGAATTACTGCAATAAAATCTTGATCTAACTTCTCATCGTCAAAAGCTGTCAATAAGTCGTCTTGGCTATTGAAAATAAGAGCAGGTGCTTCGATAATGTGCTTATCCTCTGGTACTGCAGAAATTTTAATGACCGATCGCCCTATATTCCCTTTTAGCAGTCTCAAGCCACCTGATTTGTTAAATGGATTATCAAAAGATCTTACGATAGAATCATCACCACTTTTTATCGGTAAATCTTTCCAAGAAAGTTTTCCATTTTGCAGAGTTGGTTGCTTGGCGTATTCTGCCAAACCTCCAAAGCTTGATGTGATCACATCTGCATACATGCAGCCACCCTGTATCAACTCCCTTATAACAAAAGCTGGACCCCCAGCTTTTTGAAATTCATTAACATCTGCCTTTCCATTTGGATATACACTTGCTAAAAGTGGTACGGACTTAGCTAAATCATGAAAGTCAGTCCAATCAATTATTATTCCTGCAGCTCGGGCAATAGCAACCCAATGGATAAGGTGATTAGTTGAGCCACCAGTTGCAAGAAGAGCTGCCATGGCATTGATAATTACCCTCTCATCTACTAACTCCCCAACAGAAACTGTTTCTTTATTTTTAATATTCTCAATAAGTAACTTGACTGCCTCAACAGTAAGTTGCTTTCGAATATCGTCATAAGGATGCACAAATGCCGCGCCAGGAACATGAAGACCCATCGCTTCCATAAGCATCTGATTGCTATTAGCGGTTCCATAAAAAGTACAAGTACCTTCACCATGGTAGGCAGCCGATTCTGAATCTAGTAGCTCATCTCTACCTATCTTTCCTTGAGCATACTCCTCTCTAACTTTTGACTTAGATGTGTTATCAATACCAGTGGACATTGGTCCAGCGGGTATAAAAATAGTAGGTAAGTGACCAAAATGTAGCGCTCCAATCAACAAACCAGGTACAATTTTGTCGCAAATACCCAGCATCACAGCGCCATCAAACACGTCGTGAGATAAGCCAATTGCAGCGCCCATTGCAATATTATCTCTTGAAAAAAGGCTTAATTCCATCCCGGGCTCGCCTTGTGTAACTCCATCACACATTGCAGGCACTCCACCGGCAACTTGAGCAGTTGCTCCGAAATTAGCTGCTGCTTGCCTTATTATTTGAGGGTAACTTTCATATGGCTTATGTGCAGACAGCATGTCATTGTAAGCTGTAACAATAGCTAGATTTGGTGCTCTTTCTGCTACTATCTTAAATTTATCAGTCTTAGGCAAGGCTGCAATTGCATGAGCTACATTTGCGCAACCTAAACGATCACTTCCTCTATCTCTTTTTTTCATTAAAGATAGTCTCTCAAGATAGGCAGACCTGGTTGGCCGACTCTTTTCTTTTATTCGCTCTGTAATTTCAATAATAGATTGCTTCATAATTTACATGTATTTTTTTAAGTTAGTCATGCATTATCAATGAAATGATATAAACAAGTCAAATGTAAGCTTTAATTGATTTAATTTTTATAAATAGCCTTGAAATTATTCTAATAGTCTCCATATTAGTTTTAACTTTAACATTAACATTAAGTTACAAATATGGCAGATAAAATAACACCAAAGAAAGGTAAAAAACCAGCTAAACCAAAAATTTTAGAAAAAGATTTAGTTGAAAAAATTGCGGTGCTTGAAGCTCAAGTGCTATATGCAAAAGCTGAATCAGAAAATAATAGAAAAAGATCCTTGGAAGAAGCAGAAAAAACTAGAAAATATGCAATAGAAAGTTTTAGTCAGGAAATACTGCTTGTTAAAGATAGTCTTGATGCAGCATTAGTCATTGAAAATGCAACATTAGAAAGCTACAAAGATGGTGTTGATTTAACTGTAAAACAGCTAACCACTGTATTTGAAAAATTTAATATTGAAGAATTAGATCCTAAAGGCGATACATTTGATCCTAACTTTCACCAAGCAATGACCATGATTGATTCAGATGAAGAGCCAAATAAAATTCTTTCTGTTTTTCAAAAAGGATATAAGTTAAATGGGAGAGTTTTAAGACCTGCATTAGTATCAGTATCTAAAGAAATAGAAAAAAAAGCTTGAAATTTATCCAAGCATCCCTATTTAATAAAATAGAGAATTTAAATTTACTTAAGGAAATAAAAAGATGGCAAAAACTATTGGAATTGATTTAGGAACAACAAACTCATGTGTTTCTGTTATGGAAAATGGTAAACCAAAGGTAATCGAGAATGCTGAAGGCACCAGAACAACACCTTCTATTGTTGCTTACCAAGAAGATGGCGAATCACTTGTTGGCGCTCCTGCCAAAAGACAGGCTGTTACAAACCCTGAAAATACCATTTATGCAGTTAAGAGATTGATTGGTAGAAAATTTGATGAAGATGAGGTTCAAAAAGATATAGGCTTAATGCCTTATAAAATTTCAAAGGCAGACAGCGGAGATGCTTGGGTTGAAATAAAAGGTGAAAAAATGGCGCCGCCACAAATTTCTGCAGAAATTTTGAGAAAGATGAAAAAAACAGCAGAAGATTATTTAGGTGAAGAAGTTACAGATGCAGTTATTACAGTGCCTGCATATTTCAATGACAGCCAAAGACAGGCTACAAAAGATGCCGGCAGGATCGCTGGCTTAGAAGTTAAAAGAATTATTAATGAGCCAACCGCTGCTGCTCTAGCTTTTGGTTTGGATAAAAAAGAAGGTGATAGAAAAATTGCAGTATATGATTTAGGGGGTGGAACCTTCGATGTATCTATTATTGAGATATCAAGTGTAGATGGAGAACATCAGTTTGAAGTACTATCAACAAACGGAGATACTTTTTTAGGTGGTGAGGATTTTGATAATAGAATCATTGATTTCCTTGCAGAAGAATTCAAGAAAGAAAATGGTGTAGACATCAGTAAAGATGTGCTTGTTAAACAGAGACTAAAAGAAGCTGCAGAAAAAGCTAAGATTGAGCTATCAAGTAGTACGCAGACAGAAGTTAATTTACCTTATTTAACTGCAGATGCTTCTGGGCCAAAGCATTTAGTTGTTAAATTAACCAGGGCGAAACTTGAGTCTTTAGTTGAAGATCTTATAGAAAGAACCATTGCTCCATGTAAAACAGCCTTAAAAGATTCGGGCGCTTCGAATGAAATTGCTGATGTAATTCTTGTTGGCGGTCAAACTAGAATGCCTAAAGTTCAGGAAAAAGTACAAGAGATATTTGGGGTTGAGCCAAGAAAAGATGTTAATCCTGATGAGGCAGTTGCGGTTGGTGCGGCGGTTCAAGGCGGAGTTCTTCAAGGTGATGTGAAGGATGTATTACTATTAGATGTTACTCCTCTAAGTCTAGGAATCGAGACAATGGGCGGTGTTATGACAAAATTAATCAAAAAAAATACTACTATTCCAACAAAGGAATCTCAAACATTTTCAACTGCTGAAGACAACCAAAGTGCAGTAACAATTAATGTATTTCAAGGTGAAAGAGAAATGGCTGCAGGAAATAAAAGTTTGGGTCAATTTAATTTAAATGAGATACCAGCAGCAGCACGAGGAACTCCTCAAATAGAGGTTACATTTGATCTTGACGCAAATGGCATCTTACATGTAAATGCTAAAGATAAAGCTACTGGCAAAGAAAATAAAATTGTTATTAAATCCAGTGGCGGTCTTAGTGAAGAAGAGATTAAGAAAATGGAAGATGATGCTGAACTTCACGCTGAAGAAGATAAAAAATTGCGAGAGTTAGTTGATGTGAAAAATCTTTCTGAAGGTATGATCCATTCAATTAAAAAAACGATGGCTGATCATCCTGATAAGGTAGAAAAAGATGAGAAAGAAAAAATAGAAAAAGCTATTAGTGAGCTTGAAGAGTCTTTAAAATCCGATAATAAAGATGATATTGAAGCTAAAAACAAAATACTATCTGAAGTATCTCAAAAGCTTGGTGAAAAAATACATGCTGACCAGCAAGCTGCTCAAGCACAACCAAAAGAAGGCGGTAAAAATAAGGAGAAGACAGTTGATGCCGAAGTTGTTGATGCTGAATTCGAAGAAGTAAAGAAAGACGATAAGAAAGACGATAAGAAAAAATAAAAATTCTATAAATAATTATATATAGTAGGGGTAACAAAAATTATCTCTACCTCTAACTCCTTATGGCCGATAAAAAAGATTACTACGATACTTTAGGTTTAAACCAACAAGCATCTGATGTTGAAATTAAAAAAGCATATAAAAAACTTGCAATGAAGCATCATCCAGATCGGAATGATGGAAATCCAGAATCTACTGAAACTTTTAAGGAAGTTAAAAAGGCTTATGATGTTTTATCTGATCCACAAAAAAAATCTATGTACGATCAATATGGACATGCTGGAGTAGATCAGGCTATGGGCGGAGGAGCTGGAGCAGGTGACTTCGGCGATGCTTTTGGTGACATATTTGGTGACATATTTGGAGGAGGAAGATCGAATGGAAGGTCTAACGTTTATCGAGGTGCTGATCTCAGATTTAATATGGAGATATCACTTGAACAAGCGGCTAAAGGAACAGAGAATCAAATAAAAATACCTGTAATGACTTCTTGTGAACCATGTAATGGCTCAGGTGCAAAGAAGGGATCTACTCCAACGGAATGTAGCACTTGTCATGGGCAAGGACAAGTTAGGATGCAGCAAGGTTTCTTCTCAGTCCAACAAGAATGTCCGCATTGTAAGGGTGCAGGAACTACTATTAAAGACCCCTGTTCTGATTGTCGTGGTTCAGGTCGAATAAAAGAAACTAAGACGTTGTCAGTCAAAATACCGGTTGGAGTTGATGAAGGTGATCGTATTAGATTGTCCGGTGAGGGAGAAGCTGGAACCAATGGAGGCCCTACTGGAGATCTGTATGTAGTGATAAGCCTAAAAGAACATCAAATTTTTGAGCGTGATGGAGCAAATTTACATTGTGAGATGCCTATTAGTTTTTCAACTGCCGCACTCGGTGGTCAATTAGAGATTCCTACACTCGATGGAAATGCTAAAATTAAAATCCCAGCTGAAACACAAACAGGTGCCGCATTTCGATTGAAAGGTAAAGGCATTAAGCCAGTTCGAGAGAGTCAGATTGGTGACCTGCACTGTCACGTTGTGGTTGAAACACCAGTGAAGCTTACAGAAAAACAGAAAAATATTCTAGAAGAATTAGAACGGATGAATCAGGCTGATAGCGATAAACATAGTCCTAGATCTAAAACTTGGCTTGATACAGTTAAAGATTTTTTCGAATAATTAGAACGTACCTTTTTGAATTAACTCAATTTTATAGCCATTAGGGTCCTCAACAAATGCCAGGAGTAACTTTGTTCCCATCATCGGGCCAGCTTCTCTGACAATATTGCCACCTTTACTCTTTATCTCCTCACAAGCCTTATAAACATCATCAACTTCGATAGCAATATGTCCAAAAGCACTTCCATGTTCATATTTACTTGTGTCCCAATTATGCGTTAACTCGATTATAGTGTCTGACATTTCATCGCCATACCCAACAAATGCGAGAGAAAATTTTCCTTCAGGGTAGTCTTTTTGACGTAAAACCTTCATCCCAAAAATATTTTGATAAAAATCAATTGATTCTTTTAAATCATTAACTCTAAGCATGGTGTGAAGTATTCTCATTTTTAAAGCCTTTTATAAATTTATTTATTTTTTGGTGGATATGAATACATACTAATATTACCAGCTACAGAAATTCTAGATTCATCACAATTATAAAACTGATTAACAGAATGTTTTAATTGGGCTGGGAATAGAACCAAAGTTCCCTCAACAGATTTACCCATTGCAATTTCATAATTAACTATTTTCCCTAAAGTGTCAGTGAAGGTAAAGTAAAAGTTAGAAATTTGTCCCTGTGCATTGCTATTAGCTGCTATTGGAAGTAAATTTTGTTCTTCAGATTCAGTAGGAATTTTCATCCAAATTACCCAACTATATATTCCATCGTGGGCATGCATGGGGTTAAATTCATTTTGATATTGATAATTTACCCACCACTCTGTAAGCATCATTTCATTATGAGCTAAACCAGAAACTGGATCACGATATGGAAGGCCGAATTGTTTTGGATATTCATGGCAAAGTGGCATAACCATCTTTAAAATTGGATCAATATCATACAAGCCCATATTAAGAGACTTAGAAATATTTCCAGCTAATTGACCATTAATAACTTCATGCTTTTTATTGGCCTTATCTATCCTCTTCCATAGAAAATCTATCTCATCTTGAGTAAGCTTATATGAAAGATATCCAGGATTAGGGTTGAAATTATGAACATTATATTTCATAAAGGCTACTCTTTTATTTTGCCTAAAAAGTTAGTAACATCTTGCGATACAAATTTTGAATAATCACCATTTTGAATAATCACCTCGCGAACTAAAGAAGAAGTAATTGACTTAAAAGGGTCTGATGCAATAAAAAATATACTTTCTAAGGTTTTATCCATAGTGTTATTCATTTGTGCAATTTGTGACTCATAATTAAAATCAGTGGAATTTCTTGCACCCCTTACAATCACATCAATATTATGAGAATTAGCAAAATCAACAGTTAAACCTTCGTAAGAGCTGAAAGTTACGTTGGGATATCGACCTGCAATTAATTCAACTAATTTTAATCTATCTTCTAATTTGAACATAGTCGATTTTGGAGAACCCATAACAACTGCGACTAATAAATTATCAAAGAGTTTAGAGCTCCTATCAATAATTTCTTCATGGCCCAATGTGAGAGGATCGAATGTACCAGGGTATATTGCGTTCATAAAATTTAAATTTTTTATTGTAATAAATAAAAGTATACCTTCCCCGCCTTAGAAGTCTTTAAAATTTTGAATTCATTGCTAGAATACTTTTCGTTCAACTCTAGATATATGATGCCTTCGGGTTTTAAATGATTTTTAATTTCAGATAAAAGAGGATATATATCAACTATTGCAAATGGAGGGTCAAAGAAAACAATATCAAAAAGTTCTTTATTCTTTTTTACAAATATTTCTGCTGTTGAATTTATTATTAAGGCATTAATAGCATTTAAGTTATTCTTATTACCAACAAGATCTGAAATAGTTAATGTATTATTGTCAACTAATGTGCATGATTCGGCATTTCGAGATAATGATTCAAAACCCAAAATACCACTTCCAGAAAATAAATCTAGGCAATTTTTTTTTGACAAATCTTGGCCTAACCAATTAAATAAAGTTTCTCTTACCCTATTTAAGGTAGGCCTTAAGCCATCAGAGTCATGAAAAAAAATATTCTTTCTTTTCCATGAGCCCCCAATGATTTTAACTTCACTTCTTTTACTATTCACTACCAACAATAACTATAGAGAATTTACTCATATCAACTCGCCTCTGAAAAGCAGATTTAATTTCTTCAACTGATATTTTATCAATTTTTTTTGTAAATGTTTCAAGGTAATCTAATGGGTATTTGTAAAAAGCCATCATACTGACATATTCTAAAATACTTTTGTTACTATCAAGTTTCAGAGGAAAGCCACCAATCATAAAATCTTTTGCTCTTTTTAATTCCTGTGACGTCGGGCCATCTTTAATAAATTCAGCCACCGTATTATCAATTAATTCTTTTGCTTCATCTACTTGATTTTTTTTGGTTTGGACTCCTATCTGAAAAGGACCTTTTTCAATAAATGGCATGAAGTAGCTGTAGACACTATACGCCAAACCTCTGTCTTCTCTTATAACTTGAGTTAGTCTTGATACAAATCCACCACCACCTAGGATATAATTACCTAGATATAGAGCTAAAAAATCAGGATCCCCTCTTTTAATTATTGGGGCCCCATAATATAAATGGGCTTGTTTAGCAGGGTGATTTATTCTAATTTCTTGCCCCTTCTCTTGATTTACGATAGGAATTGGTAATGCTATTTTACTTTGAGTGAATCCTAAACTAATCTTATTGCCAAGATCTTTGGCCTCTTTTCTTGAAATATCTCCAACTATTACAATTGATAATTCATTAGAAAAATAATTATTTTTATAAAAATTATGTAAATCTTTTTTACTAATTTTTTTTATTGTTTCAACTTCACCAGACGCTGATAAACCATAAGGATGTTCACCATATAAAGCCTTCATAAAAGTTTTTGAAGCTATTGATCCAGGCATGATCTCTGATTGACTTATACTTGCAACGTATCGTTTCTTTTCTCGTTCCAAAATATCTTTATCAAAATTTGGTTTGTGAAGAACCAACGTCAACAAATCTATAGCTTCACTTCTTTTTTCAGCTAAAGTTCGCACACTAAATCCACTTTTATCTTGATCAAATGAACTATTTAATTGAGCACCTAAATCTATAAATTGATTAGCTAGATCTTCTTCATTTATTCCCCCCGAACCTAAAACCATCATGTGGTTAGTAAGCGATGCCAATCCACTTTTTTGCTTATTATCTTTGACACTTCCAGCCCTAAAATCAATGTTGATATCTACTATTGGTAAATCGTGATTTTCAACAAAATATATTCGTGCTCCATTATTTGATTCCCAATGTTGAATATTCAATGCAGCATATGAAAAATTTGAAAAGAATATTAGTATCGTGATAAGAATAGTTTTAATGGGCATGAGGCCTTCCTTTTGGTATTTTGTTTTTATCTAGAGGTTGAGGATCTAAAGTAACTATTGTTAAAGTATCATCATGAAAATATTTTTTTATAACTTCCTGAATATCTTTAGATGTAACTTTCTTTATATTACGAATATAGTCATCAACTATCTTGTGGGAATAGCCCATAGTTTCTAACTGGCCAATTTGCATAACGGCTCCAAAGACAGAATCTTTTTGATAAACTTCACCAGCAATAACGCTTGTTATTACTCTATTTAATTCGATATCTGTTACTCCATTATTAACAATATTTTTTAATTCTAGTTTTAGATACTTTTCTAAGTCGACCACTGAAACTTTTTCACTAGGTGTTGCATACATTTCAAATGTGCTTTGTCCTCCTCTTGAAAGCATACTGTAGCCAGCACCAACACTTATTGCTCTTGATGTCTTTCTAACTAAATTTTGATTAAGTCTGGATGAGCTAGTGCCTGATAAAATTCCAACCAAAACCTCAAGCGCAAACGCTTCTTTGTTGTTTTTTATCCCGCCTTTACCTAGAGTAGGTGCAGGATAACCCATTTGGATGTAAGGTAGTTTACTTGGCGCCTTTAAAATTGCTCTTCTCGAACCATCTTGTTTTGGTTCAAATTGTGGCTTCCTCTCAGCTATTTGATATGCAGGAATTTTCTCAAAATACTTTTTTGCCTGAGCAAAAACTTTTTTTGTATCAACATCTCCACCAACTACTAAAATTGCATTGCTAGGGCTATACCACATTCTGTACCACTCTATTGCGTCTTTATAAGTCATATTTTCAAGATCATTCATCCAGCCAACTATTGGTCTTCCATAGGGATGAGCTCTAAATATAAGAGAGTTGAATAACTCGTTAACTTGTGCCTTCGGTTTATCATCAGTTCGCCACCGGCGCTCCTCCATTACAACCTTAATTTCTTTATTAAATTCTTCTTCTGTTATAACTAAATTTTGCATTCTATCCGCTTCCATTTTCATAGATATTGGTAATTTTGACTTTTCTAACCGTTGAAAATAAGCAGTGTAGTCTGCGCCGGTAAATGCATTCTCTCTTCCACCTGCAGCAGCTACAATTTCTGAATATTCCCCAGGTTTAGTTGTCTTCGTGCCCTTAAACATCATATGTTCTAACACATGAGCAACTCCAGTCTTACCATTCACTTCATCAAGGCTACCCGCCCTATACCACACCATTGAAACTACTACTGGCGCACGATGATCTTCTTTTACTAAAATTCTCATCCCGTTTTTTAGGGTTATTTCTTTGACCGCTATATCTGCTTGAGCAAATATAGGTATCAAACAAAATAAAAATACTATTTTTAATAAATTCACATGTAATCCTTTAAGTTAATACTTGTATAATAATGTTTAATTGACAGAATTCATAAAAATAAGTTCTAACTTAACAAAAAAAAACAAAAAAAATTAATGTTTGATTTTCTAAAAAAATTAGTAACAAAAACTAAACCTATCAAAAAAAAGGTTAAGCCTGATGTTGCACCAAAGAAAGCTAAGGTAAGTGTTGCACCAAAGAAAGCTAAGGTAAGTGTTGCACCAAAGAAAGCTAAGGTAAGTGTTGCACCAAAGAAAGCTAAGGTAAGTGTTGCACCAAAGAAAGAAAAGAAGAGTTTCTTTTCTTTTACAGAGAAAATAAAAGAAGGATTAACAAAGACAAGAGAAAATTTAAGCACTCAAATTACTGATTTATTTCATAATAAAAAAATTGATGAAGCTTTTTTTGAAGAACTTGAAATGATTCTTCTTACTGCAGATGTTGGGATTCAAGCAACTGAAATGCTAATTCAAAAAGTTAGGTTAAAAGCTAAAGAAGATAACATTCAAGATGAGTCAAAATTAAAGGTTATTCTAAAAAATTGTCTTTCTGAAATTTTAAGCCCAATCGAATCTACTCTTGAAATTACTAATAACTCACCATTTGTTATTATGGTCGTTGGAGTCAATGGGACAGGGAAAACAACAACAATTGGTAAACTTACTAAATTTTTACAGGATAAAGGAAAAACTGTTTTAATTGCCGCTGGCGACACTTTTAGAGCTGCTGCAACTGAACAACTTACGGTTTGGGGTGAAAGAAATAATGTTACTGTGATTTCTCATGATACGGCAGATCCCAGCTCAGTTATTTTTGATGCTGTAAATTCAGCCAAGGCAAAAAATATCGATGTTGTCATTGCCGATACGGCAGGCAGATTACCTACACAAAAAAATTTAATTGATGAAATTACAAAAATTAAGAGAGTTATTTCTAAATGTCATGCAGAAGCGCCGCAGGAAATATTATTAGTTTTAGACGCAAATACTGGTCAAAATGCAATTACTCAACTTAAAACTTTTGATGAAGCCTTGGGTATTACTGGACTTGTAATGACAAAGCTTGATGGAACTGCGAAAGGCGGCGTTTTGGCAGCAATAGCAAAAGAATTTCCTACTCCAGTAAGATTTATTGGGGTAGGAGAAGGAATAGATGACCTTAGGGAATTTAATGCAAAAGAATACGTAGAGGGAATGTTTTAATGATAAATTTTGAAAAAGTCTTTAAACGCTACCCTGGAAATATGGATGCCTTACAAGATATAACACTAGAAATTTTACCTGCTGAGCTTGTATTCGTAACAGGGCCATCAGGTGCAGGAAAATCAACTTTACTTAAATTAATTTCTTCAGTTGAAAAACCTACTTCAGGAACTATAGTTTTTGAAAATAAAAATTTATCGCAACTTAAAACTAAGGATATCCCTTATCTTAGAAGGCATTTCGGTATGATTTTTCAGGATCATAAATTACTTTATGATAGAAACTGTTTTGAAAATGTTGCATTACCTTTAGCTATAAATAACATTGATGGACTTGATATTAATCGAAGAGTGCGGGCAGCTTTAGATAAAGTTGGCTTACTGAATAAAGAGAAAATAATGCCAATCTCACTTTCTGGGGGAGAGCAACAAAGACTCGCCATCGCAAGAGCTATAGTTTCGCGCCCCTCCATCTTAATAGCTGATGAACCGACTGGTAACTTAGATAGAGAATATGCAGATGAAATCATGAATATTTTCTACAGCTTTCAGCAAGTTGGTGTGACTGTAATTATTTCAACACATGAACTACCAATCACCCCTATTAAGCATAAAAAAATACACCTAATTGGTGGGAAATTAAAAGGCCAAATAAATAATGTTCAATTACTTTCATAACCATTTTCAAGCATTTAATAGAGCTCTGGTTAGAATTTTTTCTAACTTTACCTCGTCTCTTATGATGTTTGTTGTTATAGGTGTTACTTTATTTTTACCGAGTTCTGGTTTGTTAATTGTAGAAAATATTTCTCAAATTTCAAATAATATTGCATATGACGCAGAGTTAAGCCTTTTTTTAGAAAAGGGGATCAAGCAAGATCAAATCGATTTTATCCAATCCGCTTTAAACAAAACATTAATAATAAAAAAAACTCATTACGAGAGTAAGCTAACTGCATGGGATAAATTGCAATCTAAATTAAACCTAAACCCTTTAAGTACAGGTATATCAGAGAATCCATTACCTGATGCATTTTTTATATCATTAAATACATTTAATGAAAAAGAAATAAATGCCCTTATAGATAATTTAAAAACTATTGATGGAGTGGAAAACGTTTTTTTCGATGCAGGCTGGGTTAAAAAATTAAGATCTATCTTGTATTTATTGAAAATTGGCTTGGCTTTCTTAGGCGCTATATTGATAACTATCCTTATTGTAGTTATTGGTAATACAATTCGCCTCCAAACATTGACTCATAAAGATGAAATAGAGGTAAGTAAGCTTATAGGTGCAACTAATAGCTTTATTCAGCGGCCTTTTATTTACACAGGGCTAATTTATGGCCTAGGTGGTGGGTTAATAACTATTTCCACCCTAAAGCTAACTATTGAAGTATTTAATAAAGCCGCCGTCAATCTAGAAGCAATGCTTGGTGGAACCTTTATTTTAAAAAATTTAGTATGGCAACAAAATTTAAGTGTCATTTTAATTTCTATGATAATTGGCTGCTCTGCATCATTTTTTGCCGCTCACCAATCTGTAAAAAAATTCGAAATATTTAAATAAACCCTTGTATCTAATGAAAATTTTAGTTTAAACTGGCACTCTTCAATAAAGAGTGCTAATATATAAGAAATTTACTAAGAGGAAATTTGTTCGTAGTATGAATAATTATTTATCTTTATCGTCGTTCAGTAATGCTGATAGTTTTACTTTATATCAACAATCTATTCGAGAAATTCCATTCCTAAGTCAGGAAGAAGAATATGAACTTGGTATGCGCCTCAAAAAGAATAATGATTTAGAGGCTGCAAAAAAACTTATTCTCTCGCACCTTAAACTTGTAATGAAAATTGCCCGATCATATAGCGGGTATGGTCTCCCGCAATCAGATTTAGTTCAAGAAGGCAATATTGGGCTGATGAAAGCTGTTAAAAAATTCGATGTAGATCGCGGCGTAAGATTGGTTTCATATGCAATGTTCTGGATTAAGGCTGAAATACAAGAGTATGTTGTTAGGAACTGGCGCTTGGTGAAGATGGCAACAACTAAGGCACAAAGAAAATTATTTTTCAACCTTAGAAGTCTCAAATCAACACTTCAACCACTTGGCTTAGATGAAATAAAATCAATTGCTAAAGAACTAAATGTCAAAGAAGAAGAAGTTCGTGAAATGGAATTTAGATTCAATGGGAAAGAAATATCAATTGATTATTCGAACGATGATTCAGAAGAAGAACAATTTCGCCCCATAGTCTACTTAAAAGACTCAGCTCTAATGCCATCAGAAGAAATAGAAAAAGCAGAAGCTGAATCAAGCAATACAAAAAACTTACAAAATGCACTTATAAAATTAGATATAAGAAGTAGAGAAATCGTTGAAGCAAGGTGGCTGAAGGAAGATAAAACTGACACACTTCATGAGCTAGCTAAAAAATACAAAGTCTCTGCTGAGCGTATTAGGCAAATTGAGCAAAATGCAATGAAAAAAATTAAAACATTCATAACATCAGCTAACGCATAAATCTCAAATAGTTAACTTTTCTGCTAAAATTCGCCATTTGAACAACTTAAAATTTAATGGCAAATACACCCACACCAAAAGAAATTAAGCTCCATCAAAAATCAAAGCTTTTAGAAATAATATTTGATGATGATACTGAGTGTAAATTGTCTTGTGAAATGCTCAGAGTTTACTCTCCCTCAGCCGAAGTTCAGGGCCATAGTCCGGATCAAGCAGTGCTTCAAATTGGAAAAGAAGATATTAACATCGTAGAGATAAACCCTGTAGGCAATTATGCTATTAAAATAACGTTTTCTGACGGGCACGACACCGGGCTTTTTTCATGGGAATATTTACATCATTTAGCAAAAAACTATGAGCAGCTTTGGCTCGAATATATTGGTAAGTTAGACGCACAAGGTATAAAAAGGAAAACACTTGAATCATAAAAAAGACACTCATTTTGGATATGAAGCTATCAATAAAAGTGAAAAAAGTAAAAAAGTTGGTGAGGTATTCGATTCAGTAGCAACAAATTATGACTTAATGAATAATCTAATGTCTATGGGGCTTCACCATGTATGGAAAAAAATATTAATTGAAACAACAGATTTAAAATCTAAATCTAGAATACTTGATATTGCAGCAGGTACGGCTGATATTTCAATAGAATTTTTAAAAAAGAATAAAGGTTTTGAAATTTTCCACACAGACGTAAATCTAACAATGTTAAAAGAAGGAAAAAAGAAGCTAATCAATCAAGGTAGAATTATCTCTTCAGTACTTTGTGATGCAGAAGCCTTACCTTTTCCGAATAATTATTTTGATTGTGTAACAATTGGTTTTGGACTTAGAAATGTCACCAATAAAGAAGAAGCATTGAAAGAGATCTATCGAGTACTTTCACCAGGTGGAAAAATAGTAATTCTTGAATTTTCTAAAATATGGCAGCCTCTAACGAAAATTTATGATAAATTTTCTTTTAAAATAGTGCCCAAATTAGGTAAATTATTTGCAAAAGATGAGAAAAGTTATAAATATCTAGTTGAATCAATAAGGATGCATCCGGATCAAAACAAACTTTTAGAGCTTTTAGAAAAACAAGGTTTTGAAAAAACTAGCTTTATGAATTTATCAGCAGGAATTGTTGCTATACATAAGGGATACAAGTTTTGATTCATAAAATAAAAAAAATTGTAATAGATCATCTATTATCACAAAATGATTGGATGCAAACTACACTTATTGATCATCAACATAAAATAATAGCCATAGAAATTTCAAGATTAAAGATTATTTTTAAAGTAAATGAAAGTGGTTTACTTCAGTCTTTAGATGAGTCAGAAGAATTCGATTGCACTATTAAGTTAACAGTTAATGATTTTATAAATCAACTTGTAAATAATAAGAATGGTAAAATTTCAATCGAAGGTGATTTAGAGCTAGCGAAACAAGTTTCTCAAGTGCTTAAAAAAATTGAATGGGATGTCGAAGAAGATCTAAGTGGGTATATTGGTGATATACCGGCAATACATTCAACTAAAATTTTAAAAAAAGTTGTAACAAGTAGTAAAAAAAACATGATCAATATAGCAGGTGCACTTTTAGAATATTGGCAAGAAGAAAATCAGATTCTAACTAAAAAAACTGATGTTGAAAAATTTAATTCAGAAGTAGATAAAATTGTGGAAGATACCGAAAGACTTGAAGCAAAAATGAAAATAGTAATGCAAAAAATAAAATTATGAGTATATTTAGATTCCTAAAAATAATATTTATAATAATAAAATATAGATTAGATGAGTTTTTTAATTCAAAAATAATTTTTGGATTTCAGCTGCTTATTTATCCTATACGTCTTTTACAAATAAAAAAAATAAATCGTGCTGTTAGATTAAGATTGGCACTGGAACAACTTGGTCCAATCTTTGTTAAATTTGGTCAAATGTTATCAACTAGAAGAGACTTAATTCCTCTGGATATAGCAAATGAACTAGCCAAACTTCAAGATCAAGTACCAGCATTCCATTATTTTGATGTAAAAATTTTGGTAGAGCAATCTTACAGTAAGCCAATAAATGATATTTTTAAAGAATTCTCAAAAGAACCTGTAGCAAGTGCATCCGTTGCTCAAGTACATTTTGCTAAATTATTAAATGGTCAAGAAGTGGCTGTTAAAATTTTAAGGCCAAATATTGATAAAGCAGTTGATAAGGATATAAAATTACTTATAATTTTTGCATGGTTACTTGAGCATATATGGTCAGATGGTAAAAGACTTAAACCACAAGAGGTAGTTCAAGAATTCTCAAAACATACTAAATCTGAACTTAATTTACTTTTAGAAGCTGCTCATTGTAGTCATCTTGGTGATAACTTTAAAGACAAAAAACTTTTAATTGTTCCCGAAGTTTATTGGGACTTTTGTAATGAAAAAGTCATGGTGATGGAAAGGATGTCAGGAACGCCTGTAAGTAAAGTTGATGTATTGAAGAAAAATAATATTGATATCCCCAAGCTCGCTAAAGATGGAGTAGAGATATTTTTTACCCAAGTATTTAGAGATGGATTTTTTCATGCTGATATGCACCCTGGAAATATTCAAGTGGCAGATGATGGGAGATATATAGCTATGGATTTTGGAATAATGGGGTCTCTTAATGATCAAGATAAATATTATCTAGCAAGAAATTTTGCTGCTTTTTTTAAGAGGGACTACCATGCGGTTGCTTTAGCTCATATTGAGTCAGGATGGGTTCCTAAAGAAACTTCAATTGAGGATTTTGAAAATGCTATTCGATCTGTATGTGAGCCAATATTCAAAAAGCCTCTAAAAGAAATATCATTTGGCAAATTGTTAGTAAGGTTATTTCAGACTTCGCGTCAATTTAATATGGAAATTCAACCACAATTAACTATGCTTCAAAAAACACTATTAAATGTTGAAGGATTGGGTAGAGATTTAGACCCAGATTTAGATCTTTGGAAAACTGCACAACCTTATCTAGAAAATTGGCTTTCTGAACAATATGGACCAAAAAGTCTTATTAAGTCGATTAAAAAAGAATTTCCTGAGTGGGTTAATATTGCCCCAAAGCTTCCAGGACTCATTCATGCTTACCTTAAGAATGAAAATAATATGCAATACAGTATTTTTGAAAGTGAAAATAAAAAAATTCGTAATGAAATTGAAAGGTTACAAAGTTTTTTTAAAATTACTTTAATATTCTTTTCACTATTATTTATCGTAATAGTTTGTAATTATTTTTTATAGATTTATAGAGAATTTATTTTTGGCATTTTTTGCAGAAAAAACTTGAGCGCTGGCCAAGTTTTAATTGAATAATCGGAAGTTGGCATTGAAAGCATGGCTGGTTTTCCCTTCCATAGACTTTATGCTTATTCTGAAAGTAGCCATTTTCACCATTGACATCAAAAAAATCGTTCATAGTGCTTCCACCTTTCTTTATGGCTTCTTTAATTACTTTTTTTATTGATTTAACTAAATTGACAACCTCTTTCATAGATATTTTTTTTGATATACGATTAGGTCTAATACCAGCATAGTGAAGCACCTCGCTTGCATAGATATTTCCGACACCGACAACTACATGGCTATCCATAATCGCATTCTTAATACACTGTTGTTTATTTCTTAATCTACTAAAGAGGTATTTAGCATCAAACTCCTTATTGAGTGGTTCTGGCCCTAAATTTTTAATAAGCTTATGAATGTAAGGATCATTTTCTGTCCACAAAATAGAACCGAACCTTCTAGGATCCCGATACCGTAGAATTAAATTTTTTTTCATAAAGTGGATGTCTACGTGGTCATGCTTATTTAATTCATTGCCAATGGACACAATACATAATCTACCAGACATCCCAAGGTGAATAATAAGTGTTCCACTAGTGAACTTAGCCAGTATATATTTACCTCTTCTACTTAAATCTAAAAGCATTTGATTTTTTAATAATTCAGGCAGTGCTGAGTTAATTGGCCAGCGTAATGAGTGATTTCTAATAATCACCTTTCCAACTTTAAGCTTTAAGAGTGGTTTTAATCCGAGCCGGGTGACTTCAACCTCGGGTAATTCGGGCATTAATTTTCTTCTTTCTGTTGGACGTGAGGATTGAGCATTGTGAAGCCTAAATCACTAGGAAAGTGATATAACAAACCCTCGTCCTTTCTAAATAAAAGCAATTCGGGAGATTCTTGAATCCTATAAAAGGTTAACTTCTTATTATTAAGCAAAATATCGAAACTCTTATACCCAACTCTTTGATCCATTTTGTATGGCTCAACAGACTTTGCTGGAATATTTTTCCATGTCATTTCATACCATTCATTCACATCAAATTGAACAATTGAAAGACTTTTGCCTTCAACACTCCATACGTTGTTACTATAATTTAATTTCAAGCGTGAGTCCTGCCACTGCTCAAGACGAGAAAAATCAAAACTCTTTATTATTTCAGATTTTGCAATAGGGTTCTTTTCTATTAACTCAACCGGCATAAAAGATGCGGTCTCAGAAAAGCCTCCACTAATTAGAAAAACATTGTCTTTATATAGAACGTATTGATCTTCATTTATAGGGTTATAAGTTCCAAATAAAATTACTTCTTTAAGATTGTTGCCTAAAAATGTCATTTTTAAATTTGGTTGATCTAATCCATACTTTGATAAGTCATCTGCACTTAATTTTTCCAAACTAGAAGTTGCAAGTATAGAAAGTATTCTATAAACATAAAGTTGGTCTGCTCTGGCCTTATGAGGGGATAGCATTCTCCAATGGTTATCAATTATTTTAAAATGAGTGCTTATCTTAGAAGGGAAATCTATCTTAAGTTCATCGAAGTCAGATAACTTAAAATTAGTTAATTCAAACTTAGATGACTCAACAGGTTCTTTTTGGAAAATCGTCCAAGAATATAGGGAGGTTATTAAAACTATAACTAACAACCCAATATTTGTTAACCATCTACTTTTCATATCTATTATGCTTTTCGTCTTCTAAACCAAATAGCAAAACCTGCAATAAACAGTGCCAAAGGGATAAAGTATTGAAAACTATGAAAAATAGTCCATGCAAGAAAAACAGATTTACTATCATTTGGAATTGTTACATTAACATCCTTAAGCGGCATGGGCTGAATTGTAATTAATTGGTCATCTCCAGCCAGCCAATTAATCATATTGATTCCAAGGTCTAAATTACCGCCTGAGGTAATAAAACTGTTAGATAAGAATGCAGCATTACCAACAACAATTGCTCTTTGACCTTTTTCTTCAAACTTTCTACTAAAAGCGATTCCAATATTAATTGGACCTTTTTTATCCTTAGTTTTATCAAAAATTAATTTCTGTGCTTCTATTTTTCCTTCACCAGCAAGCCAACCATTTCCAGCGACTTCAATTAATTTACTTACCTCCCAACCGTTCTCAAATGTACCTTTAGCAGCCACCTCATGCGCACCTGAATACAATGTTCTAAGCATGAAATTATTTGTTATGGGGTGGTCACCGTAAAAAGTTGCGAAAGAAACATTCTCATTTGCTCCAAATTGCGAAGACGAAGGGTCCACTACCTTTCCTTTTGAAACTTTTAAGCCTAAATATTCAGCAACGTTTTCGAGTCCTTTAAGATTGTCATCATCCAACAACCAAAGAATATTTCCTCCATTTTGCAAATATTTAACAATTTTATTAGCCTCGACTTTGCTAACATTAACCTGGGGGCTTGCAATAACCAATAAACCTCCTTCTTTAGGAACTTCTTTTTCAACTGTTAAATCTGGATTAGAAAATTTAAACCCTTTTTTTTCTAATTGTTTACCGAACTCTCCCAAATCATTATTTTTTATACCTAATAGATTTTTTTCTCCGTGACCATCTAGATACATAATAGGCTGCTCATTTGTTCGCGTTAATCTAACAAGTAGATTTGTTAAATCTTGCTCCGCAAATGGAGGGGAGATGTGTTCTGATCTTTTGTTATACTCCACAATGACTTCTCCATCCGTTCTGATTCCCATTTCTTGAGCAATTTTTGGCTCTTCCACAGGGCTTATAAATTTGATACTAATATTACTCTTTGTTCTTTGGTAGCGAGATATAAAATTTATAATTCCCTGCCTAAAAGTATCTCCATTATTAACATCATCCTTTGTTGCAAAGACAGTTAAATTAATGGGATTTGGCATATTTTGAAGAACCTCAATACTTCCTTGTGTAAGAGTATTTCGGTTTGCTTGTGTTACGTCTTTTGTTAACACAAATTGATTTGATAAATAGCCAAATAAAATTACTAATATTACAAAAAGTAAAACAAAAAACCAATTTTGAATTAATAGTTGTAACTTAAGTTTTGAGTTATTTTTCATAAAACCTACCCCCTTAACCTATCTGAATCTAAGCGTCTAACAGTTAAAACTAAGAAGGTTGTAATAAATAAAATAAAGTAAATAATATCTTTACTATCTATTATTCCTCTAGAAAAAGATTGGAAATGCTTCATAAGAGAAATGTAGCCAAACCAATGATTGGGCTGGCTTCCAAAAAACTTATCTAATCCCATTAAAGCAAACAAAGCAATGAAGCTTAGGATTGCTGCAACAATAGGCTGACTAGTTAAAGATGAGAAATAAATTCCTAAAGCTGCAAAGCTAGCCGCTAAAAGAATTAATCCCAAAGAATTAGAAAGCAAATAGCCAAAATCAATGTCTGACCAAATATTTAAAGTTGAAAGCATTAAGAGAATATATCCAACCAGGATGCTTAAAAAAATAATTAATCCTAAAAACTTACCAACTACTATTTCAGTTAATGAAATAGGAGCGCTAAATAAAAAAGGTAACGTTTGACTTTTTCTCTCACCACTAATTAAACCCATTGATAAGAGAGGGACTGCAAACAGCATTAGAAATGATGCAATACCATAAACTGTTTGACCAACAAATATTGTTACTCCGACTCTTTCAGCAGGCCTAATTGATCCTGACATAACTTCAAAATAGTTATTCACGCCCTGCAAATAAAAACTCCCAAAAGCTAGCATCAGCAAAGCTAGAATTATCCACCCCATAGGAGAGGCAAATAGACTTTTTAATTCTTTTCTAGCAACGTTTATTATCATAATTAAGTTTTTTCAACCTTGTTCGTTTGATCATCTAAAGTCTGAACTTGCGTTAATTGCACAAAGATATCTTCCAGACTGGTAACATGAGGAGCTATATGATAAAGCCCCCAATTCTCTTTGGCTGCTAAGTAAACAATTTCTTCTGCTGGCAAATACTTATCTTTAAATTTTATTATAAACATGCCCTGCTCTGCCCTTTCAACCGTCTCAACACCTTTAATAGCTTTAAGTTTGGTCAAGGTAGGCGGCTTTGAAAAGCCAATTAAGAGCTTATTACCAAGGCGATGTTGCTTTAAGTCTTCTATTGACCCATGAAACACAAGATTGCCTTTGTCAATGATCTGCACTCGATCACAAACCATTTCAACTTCAGGTAAAATATGAGTAGAAAGAATGACGCTGTGTCTCTTTCCAATGTCCTTGATTAACTTTCTGATTTCTCTTATCTGAATTGGATCTAATCCAACAGTTGGCTCATCCAATATAACAATTTCAGGATTATGGATAATAGCTTGAGCAATGCCAACCCTTTGTTGGTATCCATTAGATAGGTTTTCAATTAAACGATTACTCATATGTGCTAGACCACATTTATCTTTTGCAGATTCTACAGCTCTATGGACAGAAGAAGATTTTACTTTGTGAAAACGAGCAGCGATACTCAAAAACTCATTAACTGTAAATTCTTTATATAAAGGTCGAATTTCAGGCAAGTAGCCAATTAAAGCCTTTGCTTCTTTTGGACGCTCTATTATATCAATGCCACAAATCTTTACGCTGCCCTGCGAAGGTGCTAGATTACCTGTTAGCATTCTCATAGTTGTTGATTTACCTGCCCCATTTGGGCCGAGGAAACCTAGCACTTCTCCCTTATTTAGGTGAAATGAGACGTCTTTAACGGCATAATTACTCCCAAATTGCCTTGATAAGTCAAACGCATTTAGTGTAGCTTCGGTCATTTACTTTTCCATTAAATTTGAATGTATGAGTTTATATGAAAAAAAAAGTTTCGATAAAATTAAATCAAACTGAATTATATTCAATTTCCTAAGTCTTTAAAACTTATATTAAGAGAAAGATTTTTAGTTTAAACTTATTGAATATCCAACAGAGAATTAAAGTTAAAAAATATGATAAAAAATACCGCCATGAAAATTTTTATTTCAACACTATTAAGCATCAATATCCTTTGCATCTCCAGTTTTTCTCATGCTAATGATACAGTTAAATTGAAAAAAGAGGATGAGGTATTTAACGAGAATAATCCGCCTCAAATAACAGAAACCAATGCAGAATTTGTTTACAAATTTTTGTTAGCTGAGATTGCTGCACAAAGGGGAGATCTGAATACAGCAGGTCATATATATTTCGACCTAGCAAAGCTAACTAAAAGTATTCCTTTAGCAGAACGTGCGACTAGGATTGCTGGCTCAGCAAGAAATGGTAGGTTAGCTATGGATTCAGCGAACATTTGGCAAAAGCTAGATAAAGCCTCAATTGAACCAAAAAGAATTCTAGCTGAATTATTTATTACAAGTGGCAATCTAGCAAAAGCAAGACCACTAATCAAAACACTTTTAGAAAAAGAAGAAAAAACGAGAGCAGAAGGCTTTTTGTATCTTAATAAAATTTTATCTCAAGTAGAAAACAAAAAAAATGCGCTCAGATTTATTTTGGACATTAGTAAGCCATATTTAGATGTTCCAGAAGCAAGATTTGCCATTGCTCATGCAGCTTATTCTGCGGGTAATAAAAAAATGGCTATTGAAGAACTGGATAAAATTGAATCTATAAATTCCAAATGGGAAACAGCTGCTCTATTTCGAGGGTATATTATTGGTCAAGAATGGCCAGAGAAAGCTTTAGCTTTTTATCAAGATTTTTTAAGAAATAATCAAAAATCAAATGAAGTTAGACTTGAATATGCAAAAGCCTTAACTAATCTAAAAAAATATGATGAAGCTAAAAAACAATTTTTAAAGTTAGTTAATAGCTCTCTAGCTTCTTCAGAAATTAGTCTTACAGTTGCATTGTTAGCAATCGAATTGGATGACAATATTCTTGCTGAAAAATATTTCTTACAAAGCTTAAAGCGTGGTCACCCTCAGCCTGCTCAAATTTATATTTACCTTGCAGGTATTTATGATGATAGAGGTGATTTTGATGAAACTTTAACCTGGCTAAATAAAATAACTAGTGTTAATAATGAATATTATATTGATTCAAAAATATTAATGGCTGAATACATTTCAAAATATGACTCAGTTGATTCAGCTCTTGAGATGTTGAGCCAGCTAAAGAAAAAACAACTTTCATATAATGAGAAACTAATTATTCTTAGAAATAAAGCATCATTACTTTTAAATGATAATAGGAGTCAAGATGCTTATGATTTAATGAAGCTAGAGGAAGAAGAATTTAAAGATTCTCCTGAATTTAAGTTTGACTATGCGATGCTTTCAGAAAAAATGGGTAACACTTTGCTAATGGAACAGCTTCTTTTAGAGGCCATCAAACTGAAGCCAGATTATGCAACAGCATATAATGCGCTCGGGTACTCTTATGCGGACAGAGATATCAAACTGCCAGAGGCAAAACGGTATATTGAAATTGCCTTATCTTATGAACCAAATAATCATTACATTATGGATAGTATGGGGTGGATACATTTCAAATTAGGTAACTTAGATATTGCTTCACAATACATAAAAAAAGCTTATGCAATAAATAAAGATCCAGAAATTGCAGCTCATTTAGGAGAAATTCTCTGGATTCAAGGCAAAAAAGAAGAGGCCCTAAAGTTATGGAAGAACTCTCTTAATCGCCATCCAAGCAACACTGTTTTAATAGAAACTACTAATCGATTAAAATAATACTTAATATATGAGAATAACTTTAGTTACTCTATTTATTTTATTTCTAGCAGGTTGTTCGCTTCCCTACTTAAAAAAAGATGGTGAAATTCTATCGTACGAAGAATACAAAAATGCACTAACTACAGAAAAGACTAATAAATTTAAACTTAATGGAAAATTATCCCTGTTTGTCAATAATAAAGGGCAAACAGGTAAAATTTTATGGGATTTTGAAAATAATAAAGACACCATCCACATATTAAATCCCTTTAATACTAAAATAGTAGAAATTATTTTATTAGAGCCAGGTAAAAAAGTTATTTTAAAATTTTCTAAGAATAATAATGAAGATTCTGAAGAATTGATTTCCAAAATTTTTGGTAAGAAAGAAACTATTTTCTTACTAAAAGAATTTATTGTAAATCCACCAAAACAACTAGCTAAAGAAAATAATATTTCCATAAAATATAAAAATTGGAATATCTATTATCAGGGAAATAAAATTATAAGGGATCAAGTGATGCCAAATACAATTGAATTTGAAAAAAATAATATTAGCCTAAAAATATTTATTGCAGATTGGGTTTTATGAACAGCAATAAAGAACTATTAGATTCTGGCTACACTAGATTCTCTGCGCCAGCTAAATTAAACTTATTTCTTAAAGTTATTAATAAAAGAAAAGATGGATATCACAATATCCAAAGTGTATTTCAATTAATTGACTTACAGGATGATATTTTTATTAAACTTAGAAATAAAGACAACCAAATAACTATTAAAAATTCTTCCTTACTAATTAAACCTGAACATGATCTTGCATTCAAAGCTGCAGAGTTAATGTTGATAGATCGCCAACTTGGTGCTGATATTATTATCAATAAAGAAATTCCTATAGGAGCTGGTCTTGGTGGCGGTAGTTCGAATGCAGCAACAGTTATAATGGCCATTAATAAATTAGGTAAATTTAATTTAAGTAAAATAAATTTAATGAAATACGGTCTAAAATTAGGTGCGGACATACCTTTTTTTATTAATGGAGTAAACGCATGGGTTGAGGGCGTTGGAGAGCTCTTATACGATATTAAAATAACTAATTCCACTTATGTTGTTATGGTGCCAAATTTAAGCATTAATACAAAAACAATTTTTGAAGGTTTTAAATTGACAAATTCCTTAATTCCGTTGAAAATAGCCTCCTCTTACAACGCTGTTAAACATGATTTTGTTAGAAATGATCTTGAGGAAACAGTTATTAAAAAATATGTAAAAATGGCTGAGCTTTTAAAATGGATGAGTTGTTTTGGGAATGCTAAAATGTCTGG